>Ga0307998_1000006_pt1 | contig 125804 bp, 115 predicted proteins | sample Davwhametageno37_FD_203147 | JGI IMG/M metagenome (GOLD analysis project Ga0307998, IMG submission 203147) | Marine microbial communities from Davis Island wharf, Antarctic Ocean - #37 | ecosystem: Environmental > Aquatic > Marine > Unclassified | place: Antarctic Ocean: Davis Island wharf... | reverse complement strand
ACGTAAGAAAAAAGAAAAAGAGCAATCCCGTAAAACACGTAAAATGAAAGCATAACCAACTATGAAATATACAACACACTTATATGTGTTGTATATGAGAACCCAGTGTAACAAAATAATTCAAAAACAGGTTAGGGTGTCGCGTAATTCACCATTTTATTTGATTTTTATTTCATATTATTTTTGTTACAAATCAAATAGAAAGAATGTAGATATACACTATAATGTCAAACTCGAACGACACTAGTATGGACGATTCCATCGAAGAATTATTGGATGAACCGAGTGAAATAACCGAAAATTCTATATACGAAAATAGTGACATATTGGAGAATACTACATCCATTACTGAATTAGATGAACTCACCCTGTCATTGTTAATGAATAAAACACAATATCGAAAATATATTGCACAAACGGACCCAGATAAAAATGAAATAAACCAGCAATTTATAAAAGATAACCGGAGATATCGCAGTAAGATATTAGAAATGACAACACGGTTGATAGACACCCCTGATGTACAAATCACAACCGATGTTGATAAAATATTTGTTGCATATACCAAAACGTTAGTGCAATATTTTCAAATGAAAGAGCTCGAACGACAAACTAAATTCAATAATGGTTATAATGTTGACGCAGATGCAGATGACGACGTGTTATTTGGTAGCATAGACAATAGTTCATCTACCGATTCACCAAACAATTCTTTTTGGGGGAATGATCGTGTATTACAACAGGGAAAAACTCCAATTTCCAGTTATGATATGCGTATGTTCTCGAAGAGATAATACAAAGTTTGTATATCTATTTTATCTATATAAAATGTATATGCCACCAAAATCTATACACAATAAATCTCATAAAAAACGAAAATATACTCGTAAAATAAATCCTATGAATTGTAATCCAGGAGTTAAGGGGAGAACCATAAAAAGAAATAGCTGTTTAACCCCAGATGTAATGCATCAATTAAAGGATTCATTTAATAAAAGTCATCCTGGAAAAACGATTCGCCACACAGCGCCGAAAAAGATTTGGACAGATTTAAAACAAAAATTAAAAACATGCGACAGGGAAGATTGTTGGTTAGATACGGTAACGGATCCATTAGTACGGAGAAAACTAGATAAACAATCGTTTGCTCCTGACCATCCAGCCGAATGGAAAAAAAACCCAGATACATGGTTGTCCAATTTTGATATACGCGATGTTCTCAAACAATACGAGCCAATGTATAAAAATTTCAAAGTCATTGGTCCTTCGCCTATCGATTTTGATACGCGCCCAGTAGAAGAAGGTGGAGAATGTGTATGGGAAGATTTATGCACATTTGATCTTAAAAAATTATTGGATTCTGGAAAGACGAAATTGGGGATCGTATTTAATTTAGACAAACATGATCAGGGAGGTTCTCATTGGATATCTATGTATGTGGATTTGGATGATAAATATCTGTTTTTCATGGATAGTGCAGGTGATCCGCCCCCGAAAGAAGTGGATGTATTAGCCAAACGTATTATTGCGCAAGGTTTAGAATTAAGCCCCAAAATGCAATTACAATATTACGAGAATAGTCCATTGGAACATCAACATGGCAACAATGAGTGCGGTATGTATTCGTTGTATTTTATCATAACCATGTTGACCAATCAAACCGAGAAAAAAATATTTAAGAACTATGCAGATAAGATTGCGTTTTTTAAGAAGAAGCGTATACCCGACAAATATATTCACAAATATAGAAAGAAATATTTCAACTCATAATTTTTTGTCATTATATTATAACTTTGAACGATAATATAATTATGAAACAGAATACTCGAAAAAAACATACCCGTAATAAGAATAAAACAAAGGGTGGCAGTGATAGTGATGACGCCGATAGGTATGCTAGACGTGCAGCCAGGGAGGAGGTGATTGAGGCTGCTGCTAAGGCGGAGGCTATTAAGGCGGTTGCTGAGGCGAAGGCTATTGAGGCTGCTGCTGAGGCTGATGAAAAAAAGGCTTTTTTAACGGAGTTATGTGATATGTTGAGAAAATCAACTGAAAAAAACGACACTACAACTGAGTTAATAAAAAACTGTGATGAAATGGGTTTCGAGGATCCTATTTTGGTAGTTGGTGGGGACAAGAATGACCCGGAACTTCAAAAAACGATTGATGAATTGGTCAAACTAAAAAATGAAAATAAATCAACAAACAAAACAGAGATTGATAGGTTAACTAAAAAGTTACACCTATCTAACTCCTGGGCTGATTACATAACATCCCTTCCCTCTGCGTTTTTTAAGTATATCATCGATAACAATGAACCGAATGATGCAGCAACCATGACCGCAAATAAATCACCAACTGTAACGATACAGCCCGAAATATTCGCGGACTACGATATTAATAGTAAAAAAACGGTAGTATATGACTACATTATCCATAACTACACGGACGGATCACCCTATTCATCACATGACCAAGTAAAATATTTTCTAAACAATTATCTGGGTTATATAAATGATAGTCATGTCAAAGGTAAGGATGGTGTTATACCGACGAAGACAGACCGTTTTAAATCATATAAGCCAAATGGGGTTAATATAAAAGTAAATAAACGTACAGAGGGGGGGCGAAATACCCATAAAAATAGAAGGAAACTCCGTAATAAACGCAGGACAACTAACAAAAAGAAACATAACAAATAAATACGATATAAAAATAATGACATAATCAATATATTTATCATGTCATTATACGTAGTTCCGGAAAACCAGGAGTTATTATGGAATGTAATTAATAAAAACCAATATATTGACCAATATTTTGCTCAATTCAACCCAGAAAAGAAGCACGAGTGGTTCAAGACAATAATACACAGTTTCTATGAAAAATATAAACGTCAAAAAATCACGGTTACTGAATTAAATAGTATTAACAAAGAAACCATTTTGCATATGATAGAAAGCATACGAGACAGAATAAATACTCCTATTCCTAACACAACTGCTGTATCAAAGAATGAAGCCATGCCGTCATACCAACCAACATCAGGTATGTCTATTTCGACTCCACCGATTGTACCAGACACCAGGCAGGATACACACGTATCGCAATTTGAACAACGGCAACTCGAATATACAGCGATGAACAAACGAAATGAGCCGGACCAGGTCGATTTTACCGAGAAAATGGAAGATGGTGCCATATCAAATATGGATGACCTAATCAAACAGCAAATGGAACAACGAGAATATGATATGAATAACATGCCGGCACCAGCACCCGGACAGTTGAATACAGTTCCGCTAGTGGAAGTAACCCCAGTAGCACCACTCGATCCATCATCCAATATTAGCATTTCTATCAACGAAGAAGACAAACCCACGACCGATGTTATTGTAGACAAAAAGACGGTTACATGGCAGGACATTGTAGATTTACAAATATGTAAAGATGACATTGCCAAAATGCGAGATGAAATGGAGTTAATTCGACAGGACATGCGAAATCAATCAACAATAATTGACTCATTGCGAAATGACCTGACCAAATATCAGGGAGACTCAGTCAACACTGAAACCACGCAGGTTGTAGAAGATATGATACAAAACGTGGAAACAAATACTAATTGATAAAAACGAAATAAATAATATAATATATGAATATTATACAATTCACATGGAATTATTTGAACATACGTTGTTTATTAATTTAGATCATCGCACAGATAGATTAGAACATGTTACCAAAGAATTCGCCCAGATGGGAATAACACCGGAACGAGTTGTTGGTATTCAACCAAAATCACCAGCAGTTGGATGTACACTGAGCCATATTAAATGCATCGAATTAGCAAAATCCCGGAATTATGAACAGGTATTTATTTGCGAAGATGATATCACATTTACCAATCCAGAACTATTTAAACAACAGTTAGCCAAATTCGTCGAAAATGACAAGATCAACTGGGACGTATTAATTGTTAGCGGAAATGTCGCACCACCGTGTCAAAAGTTATATGAATATGCAGCACGTGTGTTTTATTGTCAAACTACCACCGGATATATAGTAAAACGAGAATATTATGATACATTATTGGCTAATTTTAAAGCAGGGTTAACATTATTGTTACAGAATCCTACAAATAAATTCGAATATGCGGTTGATAAATATTGGTTGCGGTTACAAATGCAAAATTATTGGTATATCATTACACCATTGACGGTTACCCAATATGATAATTATAGTGACATTGAGGGTAAATCAACCGAATATAGCAATGTTATATTGGATTTAGATAAAACGTGGTTAACTCGTCGAAAACCGACAATGAATATGCTAATATAGTCGACTATGGCTAGTGTTTGATCTGTAAAAATGTTGCCAATACACCTTTGTTCTTTTCTTCATATTGCATTGTTTTCAACTTGTCCGCATATTCTTTCTGCATAATTTGTTCACGATACTGTGTATTTTGCTGCGATAATATGCGTTCGGCATCCTGCTTTTCCAATGGTGTTAATGGTTGTTTACCCCGCTCTCTCATCATATGGTCAACGGAAGAATACTGTTGTACATTTTCAATATCTTTTTCACTCACACCAAATACGGTTTGATCTTTGTGGACTTTCCTCAAATCATCAAACTTCAACTTACCGAACGGATCGCAACTAACATACACATCTTCATTGTCGTCATATATAGAGTTACCAGAGTTGCTATTCATATGTAGGTTTTCAACACCTCTGTATTTAATTAAACCACGTTGTGTATCCTTTACTTTATCAAATAGTTGACCCATATTTTGCGAGTTAACCTGTTCATCGTTTTTATAGGTAGCATCTTCACTCGTGAACCAATTATTACGTTCGGTGTTTGGTTTATTAACCATATTTGTATCAAATAATGTATTAAACGTTTTATTGAATTCCGTTTTATCCATGGAATTGATATTTTTATTAATATTTTTAGTGGTTTGCTTATCATAATGCTGTTGTCCAGCATCATATATGCTATTTTCTGTAGATACGTCCTGATTTTGTTTTGTCTGGTTTTCATAAAATTTAACCACAATGTCAAATGCTTTTTTATAAAAAAGAAAATAGTCGGGAGATAGTTTTGATTTATCAGGATGGGTCATGAGTACTTTTTTTTTGGCGCGTTTCATATCATCGAGAGAAATATCATAAGATAAGTCAAATAGTCCAAGTAGTTCATCAAAGCTGTACATGTGTATATCCAAGTTGTCGGATCGTGATGCTGACATAATTATAATACCTGTATTTTTTTATTTCCTACTATCTAACTAATATAGACACAATGACATTGTTATGTTATACCGATGGGATTACCGATTATTACCAAATACACAAGCCGTGCGGATTTTCTAGAATCTCTAAATAATAACCCAGGGCTGATTATAGTTAAATTTGGTGCAGAATGGTGTGGACCATGTAAAGTAATTGAGGAGGAAGTTCATACGGTTTTTGCAGGTATGCCCAACTCGGTTCAATGTGCGATCATAGATGTAGATGAAAACTTTGACTTATATGCGTTTATGAAGAGCAAAAAAATAGTGCAAGGAATTCCTACATTATTATGTTATTTTAGTGGGAATACACATTATGCCCCGGATGAAATTATGATTGGAACAGATAAGGATGAATTGCATGGTTTTTTTAGAAGATGCTTAACTGAGCTAGATTAGTCAAAACCAAATAAATGTTTCATGGAAATAGACATGCATATTTCCGGATCTATATCATACGATCTGGTCACATCATATGAATGATCTAGTAATTTTTCGAATTTCGAATCGGCCGGACAATGATCCCATATTGGTCGCGACAAATCCCTCATTCGCACATTAAGGAGACTTATTTTGTTATAGAAATAGAGGTCATGATAAGACACCGAATGTTTATAAATACAATTATATAAATAGTATTTATATCCGTACCATTGATAGAAGCAATCATTGTATGTTGCAAACCGGTCGTCATGTAATACAGAAATGATTGATTGAACAACCTTTTTTTCTGCATTATGTTCGATATCATTAGGCATATTCATAAATTTTACATAATTACACATCATAAAGCAGGTAGGTAGGGTATTTTGGTGTCGAACGTTTGTCATAATTGATATACAAAGGGGGATAAATTGTTTACTACAACAGTCCAATGACACTAAGCAACAATCCATATTTGGCTTCATTACAGATGTCACAATCGCTCTATTATAATCTAGGTTTGCACTATCTCTAAATAGGTCGATGGTAATAACCAATATATTGGTTTCGGTTGCTTTGTCTTGTAGAAATTTTGGTACCATTTGATATAGAGCATTCGATGTAGCTCTGCTTGATACAGGGAGTGTATTCGACGGGAAAATCACATCCCGCTCGTTGTATTTCGAACCCACCGAAACATAAATATATTGATACTGTTTGTTTTGCTTAAAAATAGTATCAATAACTAGATTGAAAGTATTCGAGTTTGCGTTAAATAACATGATTATTGGGTAAGATACAATTAATTCGTATTAGTAATTGTATCAATTTTTTATGAATATTGGGACTATTGTTTATTTGTTTGATTTTGTTTTGTTTATTTGTTTGATTTTGTTTTGTTTTTAGTGTTAGAATTATTTTTTGTTTTCGATTTACCCCCTTTTCGTCGTGTCTTCTTCTGTTTCTTCCTTCCACCATACGCAGGGGCTGTTGGTGTAGTTCCATCGTTTACTGGCTTTGCAACCGGTATATCCACACTCTCTGTGGTAGAGGGTTGGTTATCGGGTGAACCTGAGGTTAACTCCTTTATTTTGTCTAGAGTATCCTGTGCATATGTTTTTACACTATCTATCGTTGCCACTGATGCTTCAGCCACCGATGACGTATCGGTTGGAGGCGTTGGTGTCGTTTGCATAACAGGGTTTTCTATTATTTCATTATTTTTATCTGCAATTGTTGCATATGTAAGGACTAATGAAGTAATTCCTATAAATAAATAAGATAACAATGGGATATGTCCAGATTTCATACTAAAGTTATAGTATACTCATATTTTTATACCATTGAAGATTTCGAAGGGGTTGTCGCCCAGTCATACCGAGATTTCCAGATTTTCTTAGAAACCGTTTTGACTGAACAATTCATGTGTCGCTCAAACTGTTCTGGTGTATCATAAAACAATGTGTCGGGACCATTTACATTTGAAATGCCCTCACCTGCATATCGCACCTTGAAGAATTGTGATTCCGCGACCGGACTACCAACCTTCATATTATATTCGCGAATACCAGATATAGCATTGCGAATAGATGTACCGGGAATAATTGAGGTGTTATAATAATCAATCTTATCATTTTTTTTACCAATACGCCTATACCCAGGATCACTCTTCATATATTCAGCCATTGCGCGACGCTTTGACTGTGGACTCGTGTATACGGTACTATCGCTTGATACAATGGTATCATGATAATTATATGATTGTTCATCATACATATTACTTACAGGTTCATCTGCAGTTTCCAGATCGTGTTCATGTTGAGAATATTCATCGTCGTTCATATTTAGAAGTCTACTGAGATAACAATAAGAGAGAGAAGTGAGTGTATTGTTATTATAATATACCGGGTCGTCTTTATACTATTTACACAATCGAACAATATACACCGATGAATAATTTTAATGTCACGTTGCGACATATCTCACAACATTTTTTAGAGTTAATTGTATATACAAATGATATTAACTCCGGAGGAACTACGAAAATATATCGAAAAACGGTTTATGACGCCTTCTATAATAAATCATGCAAATAATAAGGACGACTCTTATATGACTGACCCATTCTTATCGAGCAAACCGACTATGTATGACAGGGAAACGAGTACGGATGATAATAACAATCTTCAATCAAAACCTTTCAAATATTTGGATGATAATATTCTATCCAGTGATATGTCGTCGTTTTCTAGAGATTTAACCGAATCTTATAAAATACATTTGTGTTTGTTCTCCATCAACCAAGAATTAGACACACCTTTTTTACAATTTATGTTTAGCAAAAAGGATTCATCCTATATGTTTCCATCGACAGATTTGGATATGACACCGTTTCGTGAAGCAAATACAGAAGATGCGATTGTTCCATCGATGGAATCTGACGATGACAATGATGATAACAGTGTTATCACGAATTATGATAATAGTACCATTGATAATGAATTTATGAAACAGTGTCAAATATTATTCTATGAAATTACGAAACAACCTGAAGATGCTGTGGATATACACGGTATATATCGCGGGTTCTTAGATGACGATAGTGACAATGATATATATGTGTTTTTCGATTGTACTGGATTGCATGTAGATATTAATCACGATAAGTTTGAATCATTTGACTATATTTTTGCGATTGTAGATGAGATAAACAAAAAACAAATTAATGGGGTGGATATTGATACGAATATCATTTCATTATTTGAAACAAATTCATTTGTAAAGAGATTAAATTTAATGAATGGAGAACCTACACCGATTCCACAAATAAGTTATTTATGTAACCAAAACGACGACGAATCTATACATAATGAGTTCTATGAAGATGGAAATGAGATGGCAATTGTAAATACACAAATTCCTCACGACAAATATGGGGATATTTATGCATTCTCTGGTGTTTCATTGGATGACAATTATGATAAAATTAAACGAGTTGCTCTTTTTTATGAAGAGAATAAAGAGGAAGAAGAGAACCTAATTGAACCCGATGAGAAAGTTGCCGAAAAGACAGAGGAAGAAGAGAACCTAATTGAACCCGATGAGAAAGTTGCCGAAAAGACAGAGGAAGAAGAGAACCTAATTGAACCCGATGAGAAGGTAGACGAAACTGACGTGACAGAAGCAGTAGAAGAAAAGATAGAGGAAGCAACCGACGAAAGTGTTGTCGAAAGTGACGTGACAGAAGCAGTAGAAGAAAAGATAGAGGAAACAGGTGACAGTATTGTAGAAACTGATGTGGTAGAAGAAGACGATGATTCTGGTAGTAGCAGCGATAGTGACACAGACGAAGACGATGATTCTGGTAGTAGCAGCGATAGTGACACAGAAGAAGATGATGAGTCCGGTAGCAGCAGTAGTGGTAGTGACGATGAAGAAGACAATGATTCTGGTAGTAATAGTGACACAGATGAAGAAGAAACAGAATCTAGTGAAGAGAACAATGAAGAAGAAGAGAATGAGTTGGTCGAAAATGCGGTATTTAGGTTCGCATATGGAGAACGCACATTGTATGGAACTTATTCTGAGGAAAGTTTCGTAGTATTATAATTACATAAAATATGAACAATATTTTATGCAAAATCGGTGTAAGTTATACATTATCATTTGACTTATAGCTGGTAAAAAAGATATCAAAAATATCACTTTCTACTTGACCCACCATGTTATCAACTATTTCTTCGCGTAGGGGTTTTCTTTCATAAATTTCAACAAAGTTCTTAACATATACTTGTATCAAATTAAGATGATCGTTAATGTGTTTATCGCGCTCACCCTGTTGCAGTTGTTTGTTTTTTAACGACTCTATTTGTAACCGGATCGTTTTCTGTTCGTTTACTGCCTTTTCATTTAATGCGTCGTCTCGTTCGCGTAATAATCGTTGTTGTTCAACAATTGTTGAATTCTTTTGTTGCATAACGGCTTCAGTTAAATCATTATTCATATCATCGACTTCATTGTCTAATTCTAAGTACCATTTATGACGAGTTTCATTTGAACTAATAATGGTATCACATATATCCGGTTTCTTTAATTCTTCATACCGTTTCCTTTTCAATGTCCCCTCTTTTCCAGAAAACTTGACTTTAAATTCAGCGATGACCTTTTCTATAATATCCGGACTAGTTTCCATTAATCGATCAAACTCACTGCGACAATGCTTTGTGAATGTATTGGCATCACATCGTTCACATGGCTTTTTAGATAATTCAATGCGAATATTTCTGGCAAATTTATCCCATGCAATGGCAGATACACGATGTGCTTCATTTAATTCCGATATCTTCAAATACTGTTGTATAGTCGTCAAAATACCAATCATAATATTAATACTACCAATAACAGCAGGAGCATACGCTCGTATGCTTGTAGGGAAACTATCCTGTGCAAATGACGCCGTACCACTAACTGTTGAAAAAATAATAGCAGGGATAGTAAACCATGCATGCATATATGAATATTTCGCATGAGAACATGTATTCAACCATTTATAACACTGAGCTACATCACACCATTCTACCATAATTAATTCATTTTCAGGAGACCATTCTATACGTTTTTTGGTAACAACTGTATCCTTTTCGTTTTGTATACGTGAATCTGCACCAACCGTATTGTCTGTATTTGTAGGTGATTGTGGAGGTATATTATCCGTTATATTATTATCCGTTGCCATATTATATTGTTTATGGTGTAATATAATATGTATACAAAAAAACGTCATAGGTGTAAATCGACTAAATTTATAGCCGTGAATTATACATCTGTAGATGATAATGATAATGATTTGAATGCGGGTATAGTTGAAATGTCTCGATGTATCATATTATTATTATCATCACCCGTCGTTTCGATGACGAGTGTCGGTATGATTGTCTTAGATGGAATCATGGGATCTTGTGTAGCCACAACATCATTATTTACCGTACTCGCGGATTCTATTGTAACAATCATGGGTTCTGGCATTTCCAAATTACGATCTTCATCTTCTAATCCGGTCGTGTCTGATAACATATCCATGGTTTGTTCATCTCCGATATCATCAATCGAGAATGTGTAATTCATATTAATGTTATCGTCGACTTCGGAATAAAAATCACTAATTCGGTGATGCAACTTTTTCAACTGTTTTTGCTGAGAAATGTGAAAAAACGAGATATAGTTAACAAACAATGATATTTGTTCTTGCAATACTCTATTTTCATGAGTTAATGTGTTTAAAAAGTTAGATATAGAGAACCCAACCTTATGGTTGTCATTATAATGTAATATAGCGTCTTCCTTGGTCTTTGTTTCAATGTAAAGTATATTAATCAAATTCAAAATGCTTTCATGTAATAATACAATATCTTCGATACGATATTCCTGAAACGGCTCTAAATCCTTGTATATCGGGAATGTATGAATATTTAAAGAGTCATCTGCAATATGGTCCTTACAAAATTTAATGATAATATTATGTAATTTATAGTAGTCACAATACATCCGGTTGTTCAAAATCGCACGTAATTTCTTAATGTGTTCAAATTCCATAGCAAAGATCTTATACTGATAATAAAACGAATCGAGACAAAACAAAAATATCTGTTTGTTATTATCTTTAATCATTTCACTATGCAACTGTTTCAACTCAGTTAACTTCGTTGCAACTTTATTTTTGGTGGTTCCAATCTCACGTTTCATCGATATGATATTCTTAAAGCTATTTTTTAATTTTTCGTTTTGAGAAATATAAGCATTTGACATAGTACAGTATAAGATACCATTATATTTTTTACATAATCTATGGCCGACGGGTTTCCTAAAATTGTGTCAATGATATTACACAAAACAATATAAAGTGGTTGTTAGATATTTATCTAACTTCAGTATGGCAATAAATAACGCATACATCTCGTTAAATCAAGATACTGAACTCCCAGTACAGGTTACATGTGATGATAGTGAAACATTCGGTATATTAATGATAGAAACCAACCCAGTGAAGATTACGACTCGCCCCGTGTTCATCCTATTTACATTGGATGCAACCGGGTCGATGAATGAGTATTATACTAGTAATAACAGTAAACTGCATTATGCGGTTCAAACATTGAAAAGTATTATGAATTATTTAGTAAATATTGACGCTGATATATTAATCCAAATAAATACATTCAACTCGACTGTGAATACGATTGTGGAAAAAACCAAAATCACAAAAAATAATAGCACTCAAATCCTAGAGATATTAGACAAAATAACGGCAAACGATGTAACAAACATTGAATTGGCATTACAAAATGCGAACGAAAATATTGTCAAATATCAAACCCAAAATCCTACACACGAATGTGTTCATATTTTTATGACTGATGGTGAAGCAACACGCGGTGCAACATCCCCGACCAAACTGCGTCAATCTATCTCAAATGAATATATGTCTATTAACATTGGGTTTGGCAATGACCACAATGCAACCATGCTACGTAATATAAGTGAGCCGGCAAATAGTGAATATCATTTCATTGATAAATTGGAAAATGCAACAATTGTATATGGCGAATCTCTTCATAAAATTTTATACCCATGTTTAAAACAGGTAACGATTACTATTGCAAATGGAACAATTTATAATTGGAAAAAGAACACATGGTCAAACACATTAACCGAACCGGTAATTGTTGGTGATGTATGTAAATATTACCATGTGAAAACATGTTCACGACATGAACATTATGCTACCATATATGCAACACACGATGTAGTAGATAACGATAACCGGATTATTTCAACCCATATGGAAGAACATATCGACACAATTCCTGATTTAATCCCGATTAACCCGGATGATAAGGTCATTGATAACATCCTAATTAAGTTTGCGTATAGACATGCTGTATTAGAATTATTATACGAATCACAAGACCTATCTACAACTGATGAGATTGAATCAATTGATGATAGGCGAATAAAAATAAAAGCATTATTCAATAATTTGACCAAATACATGGAAGAACATGAACTAGCTGACGATATGATGTTAAAGCAACTGTGCAATGATTTATATATTACCTATTGGAATTCGCATTCAATTGACGGCAATAAATACATTATAGGTAGATTTATGTCACAGGGTAGTCAATCCGCTTACACACCCGGTCGAGATATAGTAACAAACACTGGTATACTGACATTAGACGCACCTCCCAGACCTGAACTTAGACGATACAATCAGTTCTCCCATATGGGGGAGGTGAGTAGAGACAGTTCACCAACGAATGGTGATTTGACACTCCCATTCGCCCCGGTATTCACCTGTTATTCATCTCCCAGTGCAAGAGCTACCATAAATTCCATCCGCCAATTTGATGAAGAATAATAATAATAATAATAATAATAACAACAACACAATTATGTAAAAAGAGTCAAAAGTATATAAATAATTAAAACATATTAATTATATAATGTCAAGTCAAATGCAAACAATCCCTAAAAATTTCAGGTCACTGGTTGCAGACTTTACCCGTGATTTATCTACTACTTTTCCCGAATATTCCCATATGTGGGATAAATGGGGAGATGAAGATACAACTGACGACCAATTAGAAATATTATTCACATTTTGTTCCAAAGTGTATCCAGCTCGTTTTTTCGATATTTTAAATCAAAATGAAGACATTTTCAAAGAAGACAGCGACGAGGATGTGTATTTTTTTCCAAATATGAGTTTTAGGTTGGTGTTTAATAGTGAGGGATTAAGTGAAAACAGCAAAAAGGTCGTATGGAAATATCTACAACTCATGTTGTTTACCATTGTTGGTACAATGGATGATAAATCCATGTTTGGAGAAACGGCGAGCATGTTTGAAGGCATTGATGAAGATGAGCTACAGGAAAAGTTGAACGACGCTATGTTAAATATAACTGGATTATTCGGCAATATGGATGCAGGAACCGGTGCTGATAAATCTGCTGCTGATACTGATAATGCGGATGATGGATCACCTGGGGAAAGTAGCGGTATGCCAAATATGGAAGGATTTAAGAACATGTTTAACAATATGCCAAACATGGAGGGTATGCCAGATCTGGACAATCTACAAAGCAGCCTGAAGTCCATGTTTGAAGGAAAGATTGGAGAATTGGCAAAGGAAATGGCGGAAGACATTGCAGGCGATTTTAAGGATGTATTGGGTGATGACATTGATACCAATGCTAATCCTCAGGACATTCTTAAAAAGCTGATGAAAAACCCCGCCAAAATATCCAATCTAATGAAATCCGTAAGTTCAAAGTTGGATGCTAAAATGAAAGACGGTTCTATTTCAAAAGAGGAGTTGATGAAGGAAGCAGGTGAAATGATGAATAAAATGAAGGGTATGGGGGGCGAAGCAGGGGGTGAAAATTTCAAAGAAATGTTTCAAAACATGGCAAAGAGTATGGGTGGTATGGGAAAGAATATGAAACTCGACCAAAATGCAATGGACCGTATGGAGAAACGTGAAGCACAAAAATCTAAAATGCAACAGCGAGCGAATGTACGACGAAATAACGAGCAGGCAGCGAAACTGGCAGAATATGAGAAAGTAAAACAACGTATTAAGGAACAAAATGAAGCAAGACAGAAATATTCTGTAACACAAACCAATGATGATCCCAACCATTTAGTATTTAAAATAGATGGTGATGGAGAACAGGAGAAATCATTCATCCATCCTGAATTGGAAAAAATAATGCAGGATGAGGATGAGGCAAAAGCGAACGTCCAGACTAAGAAAAAGAAAAAGAATAAAAAGAAGAAGTAATTTCGATTGTATCCAGTATTATCTATGAATAGAATATAAGTCAATTATTATGGGAGTATTTCAGTTTATTAATGCGCGCGCATTTTTCTTAAGTTTAGTCGTCGGTCTCTTTGCGGTTTATATATTCATGCCGGACATGCGCACTATATATGTATATCCTACACCCGAGAATGTTAGCATATTACAATACAAAGATAAAACAGGAACGTGTTATTCGTTTGCACAGGAAGAGGTTACCTGTCCCACTGATGTCAATGAAATTTCCAAAGTGCCTGCCCAACAATGATAATAATTAGCCATTGTATATTATCCAATAGTATAATATATACAGATGAATTTTAAACGATTACTTTACACTGAATTAGGACGTATATTTATGTCTATTATATTAGGTCTAGGCGTAGCCACCTTATTTCGCAAAGTATGTACAGATAAGAGTTGTTTACAATTCAATGGTCCAATTATTAGCGATTTAGAGGGGAAAATATACAAACATGGTGACAAATGCTTTAAGTATTCATCCAATACTGATAAGTGTGATACCACCAAACGTCAGGTCGATTTAATGTCCAAAGAACCAGAAACCCAATAATGATTATAACATTATGTTGACGAATATATTTATTTAGTCATACTCGTTAAACGATACAATATTTGGTATAAAATTATTGTATAGTTTTATGGAAAATACTACAAGAATATCTGATTTGCCCGCGGATAATGCATCTAGACAAAGCACGACTTCTTATGCTAGTAGTATTCCACCCACTACAATTAGTGTATCTAAGACCAATAAACTGGACGGTGAACTGCCAACAAATTATGCACCGATCAACTCGCATCCAAACCCATATGGCGTATCTGCACAAAACCCGATTATGGAAATACCGGCGCAATCGCAATCGCAACCGCAGTTCGAAACGGGTGGACAAATGCCAGATGAAAACATTCAAATGAGGCAATCTACCGAATTGGAATCACTACAAACTATAGGACAGCAACGTTTGCCGTCTAGAGATATACCACAGGACACCGCACAGTACGCCCACGATGAACGAATTCAACCCAATTATATACCAACACATGATACAGAACGAGATTATGTGCGAGATCAACATGATATGACAGAGCGAAATCTCAAAGAATATGAGCAAAATAAACGTCAACTTAGTCACTGGGACATGATATTTACCGATATCCAGACCCCCATATTTATAGCCGTACTATTTTTCTTTTTTCAATTACCTATAATTAATACCATGATTTTCAAACGTTTTTCATTTTTATCACTATATAACGCAGACGGCAACTTTAACCTTGCTGGATTAATGTTTAAAAGTTCATTGTTTGGGTCATTCTATTATACAGTATCTAAATTTACAACATTTATTAGTGAACTATAACAAATATTGCGGAATATGGTTTATTTTTGCAGAAATCTCAATAATGGATTTGTGTCGACTTTCTTTGCGGATTTATTACGGCGCTTTTTGGTTTTATTCGAGCCAGGAGAGGATTTTGCATATTTCATGGTTTTATCCGGACGTTTATTGTCAGCCGGACTGTATTTTAAAAACCACATTTTATATTCAAGACTCTTCTTGTCATGACTCAACTCTTTGAACTTTTCGGATTTCTCTGACCGAATATCTTCCAATGTAGTTTGTTTACCATAACAATTAATACTGAATCGTTTTAAAATACCCGTTTGTTCTAGGCGGTTATGTTGTTCGATTTGAAATAAAAACATCGCGATACACATCAACCTATCTTTGTCGTAATGTGGCATTTTCGCATATAAAAAACTCAAATAAAACGCTAAAACGGTGTCAATTGTAGCAACCTTTACCTGTTTATTATCCACCGATATTTCATTATAACTATGACATGCAATTGGCTCATATATGAATGCCATACTGTGTTTTCCTATCTTAATTTCCACATGACGTGGAATAATTTCACCAATCGCATCATGATTGATTATTTTCACCTGTTTAAAGTTTTCTCGCTGAAGGCGTTCTTTCACAATGATTGCACTTTTATCAGGGTCTTCCGATAAAATATCAAAATCAGGAATGCTTTGTACCATCGATTTTTTGCTGTCAGGCATATAGTTGGAATATAAATGGGTTGAATACCCACCAAAAAACACAGAACCATTGTCTATAAATATATCTCGCAACAACAAATGTAGACGTTCATCTTCTTTCGTGTTCAGGTTTACCTTCTTTGAAAAATCAACAGCAAAACAATTCTTTTCGAGTTTCATTGGATAAAACTTATTAAATATAGCCAACCGTTTTGTTACCTTTTCCCAGCGAGAAACATCACCGGCTGGTCTGGACAATTCTAAATACATTGCCATGCGTAAATAATCGGGAGGGGCATATTTAATTCCAGCAATTTGAATAGCATTCGTTGAAACAGATTCATAAATTTGCGGATGTAAATGGGTAATATCTGCAATTGGAATGAAATTCACAAAAACTTTAAATGTACCATAATGTATTCCCGACTTAGCTTCTACATCAGTATAACCGGCTTTATAATACATGTCTGCCAACTCTTTTGCATCATCCATAGCATTCGACGAAAAAAAGTCATAATCTGGGATTTCAATATCACGTTTATAAAATTGGGCATATTTCGGTAAAATATTATTGATTGCAGTACCACCATAACATACGAGCTTCTTTTTAATAATAAATGATTCCACGATTTGTAGCATTTCTTGTATATCTTTGCTGTTCACCTTCTTTTGACCCTGTATCTGTTCGGTTTCATCAACAGCCTGTCGTAGAATAGCCAATTCACAGTCTTCGAATGTCATATCATTACTACATAGAGCTGTTTTGAACTTTCTTTTCACCTTGACGGATTTTTGTAAAGGTTTTTTCCCCATAACTTATTTCTAATATATTATATTATTAGAAATAATAATAATAGTTTTCATAATTTGCTAAACTAACATCGTATTTATTTATTTTTTTGAAAAATATGGAAGTGCAACAGATAAAGGGACTACTCCACCATTCATACTATTGAAAAATTCTTCATATGCTTTCAAATTATCATCCACAATATTGAATTGACACAATATGTTTTGACAACCGTGCTTTACTATAAATTCTTTCGCCACTGGATTTGTACTGTTTGAAATAACATCCGGTACTGCCATTTTCATATGGGTAGCAGTTGTGCGAATATTATCGTCTTTTATAATGGCGGGTGTGTTCGCATGATTTAAGATATCAGTGTAATGATATTTGTTTAAGTATTCACTACCACTTTCTAAATTCGTATAATTGGATATATCGTAACAACTGGTTGTTGCCCCCGCTTTGCATGTAGCATAATCTTTATAATCATATCGAATCGTTTTATCAATCACGATAACAACCTTTTTCATAACATCCTGTAATTTGGTATTTTTGGTAATATCTCCGGTGTATGCAACGGTTTTTAAGTTCGCATCAATCGATTTAGCGATCGACGAATATACGTCAGCATCGCGCGATTTGATTCGTAGATTTATAAAAATAGGATCATTACTATTTGGCGAATTCTGTGAAAACGAATTCGCAGCAATCGTCGAGAACACATCATCCAATAAAATACTGTTCTTACTGTCTAGCAAAGTATAATTACTATCAGTTGATACTGCTACTTTTGGCATACGTATATTATTTTCATTCATGTAAAATACTTCAAAATCCAGAAAACGACACCCACGACTGATTGTATGTTTTATCATTTCAGTACTGACATAGTTACCACTACATGCGCTATTATATGACGACTTAATACAATACTCGTGTAATGGCATGTTAGTAAATTTATCCTGAATGCTTTGTATATTACTAAATTCTTCAAATTTAGATTTAAGACTGTCAAACTCTTTAATTGCCTTATCGTCACTAGCGAATGCCTCAACTGTGTTATGAATGGGCTGAATATCATTGAGGCATACACGTCTTTTATATTTCAATGTGTATAAAATATGCACGATTAATATAATCGAAATGACAACAAATGTTGTACGATAATTATTGGATGCCATGGTATATAATCTATATATAAAGAAATATAATAGAAACGTAATATATAACTTATTATAATGGCAGGTGGATTACTAAATATAATTGCAGTTGGAGCTAATAATGTATTTCTAACAGGTAATCCGTGTAAAACCTTTTTTAAAGCTACGTATGCAAAATATACGAATTTTGGATTACAAAAGTTTCGCATTGATTATGACGGTTTAAGAGATTTACGAGAAACTGAACCGTCCACATTCACTTTTAAAATACCTAGATATGCCGAACTCTTAATGGATACCTATATAGTAGTGACATTGCCCGATATTTGGAGTCCTGTATACCCACCATCAGAGGTTACTGGACATAAATGGGCACCATACGAGTTTAAATGGATAAAGGACATTGGGACACACATGATAAAAGAAGTCAATATAACATGTGGATCTCTATTGTTACAGCGATATACTGGTGAATATTTATCCGCTATGGTTGATCGCGATTTTACTACAGAGAAAAAGGACTTGTTTAATAAAATGACCGGAAATGTGATTGAATTAAATGATCCGGCATATGCGCATGGGCGAAATAACGCATATCCATCCGCATCTTTCACCCCGAACGTTACTGGAGCAGAACCATCCATTCGTGGGCGTAATTTATACATACCAATCAACACCTGGTTTACATTAAATAGCTCATGTGCTTTCCCGTTAATTTCATTACAATATAACGAGTTGGTCGTATCCGTCACAATGCGTCCTATTCAGGAGTTATTCCAGGCGCGCGATGTGTTTGATATTGATTATAACTACCCATATGTGCAACCGGATTTCAACGAGTCGAGGTTTCAAATGTATAGATTCCTACAAACACCACCTACTGGGTTTATTGCACCAACTGATTATGAAAATCGGTTTTCAACATGGAATGCTGATATACATCTAATATCAACCTATTGCTTTTTATCTAAGGAAGAAGCCCAACAATTCGCAGCAGAGGACCAGGTATACTTAGTGAAAGACGTATTTGAGCATAAATATGAAAATGTAACGGGTTCAAAGCGAATTAAAATAAATTCAAACGGAATGATATCTAACTGGATGTGGTTTTTACAGCGAAATGATGTAAATTTACGAAACGAGTGGAGTAATTATACAAATTGGCCTTATGATAGACTCCCATCTAATGTCACATTGGCGCCCATTGAACCATTGCTTGGGATGGAATTCGATTTGTCATATGGACTTGGTATACACCCGATGATACAGAACGTTATTAATAGTGGTATATCGATTACCGGCATCTATCATAATGAAAATCGAAAAGATATATTAGAAACACTGGGCATTTTATTGAATGGTGATTACCGAGAGAATTTAATGACCCGTGGTATTTACGATTATGTTGAAAAATATACACGTACTGCCGGGTCAGCAAAAGAAGGGTTATATTGTTATAATTTTTGTTTGAACACCAGTCCATTTGAGTACCAACCATCTGGTGCTATCAATCTAAGTAAATTTAAAACAATTGAGCTAGAAATAAATACGTATTCCCCTACTATCGATTATGACAATTCTAGTTACGATGTTATTTGCGACGATGAGTTTGGTGAACCAATCGGTATTAGAAAATCAAACTGGAGATTATTTGAATACAATTATAACCTAACCCTATTTGAGGAAAGATACAATGTATTATCATTTATTAGTGGGAATTGTGGCATGTTGTATTCTAGATAATCGGCGTAGTTTACTGAATGGTGTATAACGCTGTATTTAGTAATTGTTCGTCCTGGCACAACACAATATATATACTCATTAATATATATATTTACAAATTTTTATGAATAAACAAATTGGAACAAAACCAGATAGTAGTAGAAAACCAATATCATCGAACCGATTAGTAGACGAATCGGTTGATTTTCAAAGTGCAAATATGTTACATAAAATGAAAAAAATCAAACATAAAAAGACGCAAAAAACACAAAAGAATTTCAAAACAATACCAGAATTGGATATATTATCGAATGTTCCCCAGAAGAACCGTAATAAGACACCAAAAAACAAAACAAAAACGACAGATGCACCTTCCAAAATTAGCATACAATATATTAAACAGCTGATTACAGGCGATACCGTTGAAAATTTTGAAGATAATGAATATGAGGGAAAAGACAATATAAAAGACCCGGCTCCTAAAAAGTTATTTATAAGGGAACAAATCGTCCGGTCCATCAATATCATATACGATAAAATAAATTATGTGAATACGTTTATCGCAACAGTGATTACAGCAAATGAACATAAGACCAATATGTCGGTTAGTAACCTAGTAAACGTGGATATACAACTTACAGATAAAAACCAAAATGATGTGGCTATTGTACGAAACTTATTAGTTTGGTGTGAAAGTGCTGCCATAAGTACGGTAATGGCATATCAATGGTATTTTTTGATGTATTATACAAAGGATAATGATATTGAAGTGCCCCATTTATCTCGGCTCGAATTATTCAAGCTGTCCAAACAAAATGTCGCCGAGAATCCACTCGCAGGATTTTACGCAACCTGTTTATATTTGTTTGAATTCGCGTTTGCATTCCCTGAAAATTTAGATAACATGGCATTGAAATACTACCCCGCTATCACAACCCCCTATTTAAATGGAACATTAAAGTTTCTTATCTTATATGCAATTTGTTTGTACGTTACCAAAAATTTTGCTATCACATTTAAGAATTTCTTAATCGATTTAATTACAGATGCAACGAGTAACCGGTTAATTAATCTTATGTTTGCGTATGTATTCATTGCATTTTTCTTATCGATATTTAGTTTTAACTTTATTGGTGATATGAAAATAGATACAGGGACATATCTAGAGACTGTTGGTAACTTTATGAACCCCATTGGATCGTTCCTCAGGAGCTTTTTCAGGTTCTTAATAACAATGGCGATCAGTGTGCCCATTGGGGCAATCAGTTGTTGTTTGTATTTGATTTTCTATTCATTCTTCGGGTTTTCATGTTATAACAATGTTAAAACCGACATTGGTACAGTTAAAACAACATGGGCTGATGTAAAGATGCACATTAATCAAACTACGGCAGGGTTTGACAAAGACGATAGTTGTTACAATGATAAACATTCATGGTTGTATACTATTCTACGAATCATATTTTTAGTTGCAGATTTTATAAAAGACAATTTATCCGATGTGGTTTATTTTTTCATTTTCTTATTTGCAACGGTTAGATTTAGTAGCGAACTATCCGTCACAATGAAGAATCGTACGGTTCTCATTGCCATCGTTGCCGGATTCTTTTCACTACCCGCTATTAATTTAATCATCAAATTTATCAACCTCTATCGAAATAAATCAACGGAATCAACGGAATCAACGAAACCAGCTGAGACGTAATATAGGTAATGATGATATACAACATAAAAAATACCAGATATTATGTCGATATTGACAAATAATTTACAGTTAGATATATATAAAAGGTATATCTGTTAATTTACTACAATGTCCATAATAACCAAAATACCGTCAGCAGATGACCTATTGCCATTTGTTTCAATCTGCACGCCAACATTTAATCGGCGTCCATTCATAACAACCATGTTTGAGTGTTTTAAGAATCAGGATTATCCTCAACACCGAATGGAATGGATCATTGTTGATGATGGAACTGATCCCATTAAAGACCTGGTCGAATTGTCTAATTTACCACAAATACGCTATTTTAGAATAGACAACAAAATGACATTAGGTTCTAAGCGCAATTATATGCACAAACACGTGCGAGGATCAATCGTAGTGTACATGGATGACGATGATTATTATCCCCCAGAGAGGGTTTCACATGCGGTAGATACACTAACAAAAGACGAAAAAGCGCTATGTGCAGGAACGAGTGAGATTTATCTGTATTTTAAAACATTGGGCAAAATGATCCAGGCTGGTCCATATGGACCAAACCATGCAACCGCTGGAACGTTTGCATTCAAAGCAGAGTTGTTAAAACAAACCAAATATAATGACGATGCTGCATTAGCAGAAGAACGGGAATTTTTAAAAGAATACACTGTGCCATTTGTTCAACTCGATCCATTAAAGACAATTCTCGTATTTTCACATGAGCATAACACGTTTGATAAACGAGAAATGTTTAAAACATCACACCCTGACTATTTTAAAGAATCGCCAAAAACAGTAGACATGTTTATACGAAAACCGACAGAACAGTCGATTAAAGATTTTTTCATGCGGGATATAGATGCACTTTTAAATGATTATACTCCGGGATTACCTAACATGAAACCTGATGTATTAGACCAAATCACGAAAATAAAGAAACACCGTGAGGAGTATATCGCCAGAGAAACAGAAAAGCAGAAAAATGGTCCCATATTATTACAACAGGGTGATGGCAAACCTCCAATTCAACTCAACAGCATTCAGGTAGTTAACATTATTAAACAACAACAGGAGTCCATATCTAACCTGAACAAACAGATCGCGGAAATGCAACAAAAAGATTCGGTTTTACAGAATGCATATAACCATTTGCAGCATCTTGTATCCACTATGGAAAATGCGATGATAGAGACGAAAAACCAGAATTCATCCTCTACACTCCGTCCTGCTGAAAGTACAGTAGAATAACTTTCATATGTATTTTATAAATTCATATGAACCTTTCGACAATTAATCGAACCCCTCTTCTAAATCATCCATTGTAATAAGCACGTCCTTTTTTACGGTTCGATCCAGGTATCGATACATGCGTTTTATATCTAATTTCGATATACCATGTGGTTCGAATATGGTCTCTACTGCATTTAGCATGTCAATATTGTTACTGAATTCACCGCCACAATATGCCCGCAATTCCTGAAACAATGACATAACATCTTTTTTATCCATATCCAATAATTGTGTCATATTATACACAAAAAGCATATTGTTGTATTCTGTCGAATATTTTGTCAATACCTTTGTAAACCGAATTTCATCTATTTTCTTAATTTCAGGGTCATGTATTTCAGCATGGAATAATTTGTTATTTGAAAACGTTTTTATTAGGGAACTCATCTCATTAAATTGCCAAATTTGTTTTTGAAATGTAATGCGGTCAATATAATCGGCGATACATATATTTTGAAGTATTTTGTAATACAATGGGTATGTTATTTTAATATCAATCTTAGATAAGATATCGACCATATTTTCATGCCATAACAATGCAACAATGGTTCGGTCGGTTTCATTCATAAAATACTCATGTTCAACAAAGGGGACACTTTTTGTTAATAGTGTTTGTGTAATCTTTTTGGAATCTTCGTCATATAATTTCGTACGGAACAGTTCCAATAATCGACCATTTTTTAAAATGTCCGGTTGTTTTTTTACCGAATTACATACAAATCTCAACTTACGCATGTCACCCTGAATGTACATCTGTATATCGTTTTGGTGATCCATACCCATTGAAGTGTAATCTGGCACAACCTGGGTGAGTATGGTACTAATTTGGTGATTTGTTGGAGTTTTTAATTCATACACATTGCATACTTTCATCAACTCTTTAATTTTTTTATCGATATAGAAATTTCCAATACAAATAATTGGGTTTGTACATGTATTTTCTAGACGCTGTTTTTTGGTTTTCTTTTGACGAATTAGTTTGATCAATGCTGTTATGCCGCCCTTATCACCATTATTCATACCGTCAATTTCGTCCATTACTATTACTATTTTTCTTATCTTCTTTGTAAACATATCTAATACGTTTCGGTTCGATACATTATTACTGGTTATTGTGTCGATCAATGCCTTATTTCGTACATCACCCGCATCGTACTTTACCATATCATAATTCATCTCTTTCAGCAACTTTACCACAAACTCTGATTTTCCACTTCCAGGCGTACCATAAATATATATTCCCTTTTTATATGTAACATCCTTAGCCCGTTGATCAAACTGCAATAAATGTGTCTTTATATCGATGGACGTCTGTTCTCGATCAAATACGGTATTTATATCCAAAGTTTCCATTTTATATATATACACAGTAGGTATTTAACTTAATTCTAACGAATAATATTATGATTTGTACATAATATCATATGATGTTCTCCGTATCGTGTATGGTACTTAACGCCCGAAATTACTGAAATTCGCGGTAATTGGCATAAATTCATTGGACTCCTTCGTGGGAAGTTGACCGTAATAAGAATAAGGATCCGTTGTACTCGTACCGCCATTTACAGGTGGTTGACCTGACCCGGCTCCCACTACACCCGCACCAGCACCCGCACCAGCACCCGCACCAGCACCCGCGCCAGCACCCACACCAGCACCAGCACCAGCATCAGCACCACCAATCTTACCTACGGCATTGGATGTACTTCCAAGAACATTACCGACGGCATCAATCGCACCTCCGGCAACATTACCGACTGCACCAAATACCCCACTCGCGACATCTCCTGCCGCGCCAACCACTCCACCCGCCACATCTCCCGTCGCACCAACCACTCCACCCGCGACATCTCCTGCTGCTCCAACTGTACCTCCCACAATATCACCTGCTACACCAACGGTTTTTCCGGCTACATCACCCGCTGCACCAACGGTTTTTCCAGCAACATCACCCGCTGCACCAACGGTTTTTCCAGCGACACCACCCACTGCATCAACTGCTTCTCCTGCAATATCACCAGTAGCACCTACTACATCGCGAATAACATTGCCTTTAACTAGACTCTTTCCAGTTTTATCGGCGGTACCTGAACCACCATTTCCACCACATTGTCCACATGTACCTTTGTTGTTATAATTACACGATGGGCATGTTGGGCATGTTGGGCATACAGGTGGGACAATCTGTGTTTTTAACATATAATCATCCATATTTACATTGTGCCCGCTACCCATGTCATCATAGCCATCCGTATTTCTCGTGACGGCCGCATCATCATCATCGTCATCGTCAGTCACATCATTGTCACCTGTATCGATTCCCTTTTCATTGAATCGACAAACATTACGCAGATCGAGGTCATCACCTGTATCATAACATACTAATGCGACTATGGTTTTTTTGGCGTTTGGTATATATAATACCATATTTTGACCACATATATCATATATAGGGGTGGATGACAGGTTAGTATTAGATACACTGTCGTCGTCACCAAATGATGTTTTTTCATCCGTTGCTACTCCGGACAATGAAGTCGCTAAGCTACCATCACGGTTGTATACCGTTAATGTTTTATCTTTATCTTCACCTGCGCTTATTATCACATTAGCGTTCTTAATATCGTATTTAACAAATTCACTGAGTTGGTACAACTTTCGGTCAGTATTATACATGGGTTCTATCACCATCTTATTGTTATTGGAGTCGTCATCGACTCTTGTATTCGCAATCTCACCCATATTGCTAGATTTATTCACTACCGAAACGGCGGTGTTGTTGGTAAATGCATATGTGCCAATATTATCCTTAGTCTCGGTATTTATCATATGCACATAAGTATTGTCATGCCATGGCATTGACATAACCGTGTATTTGTCATTGGATTCGCTCTGGGTTTCATACACCTTTGACTTATATGAGTTGGACATAGACTTTGATGGTGTTGGGATTTGCATATTTTCGCGATTGGCTGAGTCAATCTCATATCGATATGTACTGTTACCAATTCTGGGAGTAACATGCAACCTGGCGATCGTAGTACCCGTATTCTCGCGATTGTCTACCACACCGACAACCGCAGCCGCACCGACAATAGCAGCCACTGCACCCGTACCATCAGCACCGGCGGCTACCGCATCTGCCGGTTCCACTGCGTCTGCCGCCGCCACCGCGGCAGTCCAAACATCACCTTCTACCTCTACTAAATTACCATTTTTATTGTCGAAATACATACTGTCATATAACTTGGTTAACTTATTCGCTACAGAATATATTTGCACAACCTCTTCGCTAATTATATCATTCTCATATTGGTATGCAATAAAACCCTCGGTTTCTGCGTTATTCGCTCTACAACAGAGAGCGGATATAACTAACACAATTAACAATATTAAAAATAGAGTTAATGGTGAAAACTTCATTATAAATATACAGTATGCAACGAAAAAATAAACTGTAAAAAATTGAACATGCCTCTATCGATTTCGAACAATTATACACGATGGACAATACTACTGTAATTTCAAAATCACCCCGTAAACGAAAAACACCAGAGCCGTTAACTCGATTCTATAATGATACAATTCCATTTGAAATCTCTATGGATGAAGCGGGACGGGGGTGTTTATTTGGTAGAGTGTATATAGCATCGGTGGTTTTACCTAAAGATCCTTCTGTATTTGATGGATCAAATATTAAAGATAGTAAAAAATTTTCATCAAAGCAAAAATTACAGGAAGTAGCAGATTATATTAAAGAACATGCTCTTGCCTGGCACATTGCATACGAAGAACCCAAACTGGTTGACGACATAAATATATTACAATCCGTTATGCACGGTATGCATAATTGCCTTCGTGAGACCATACAAAACGTAAATAATGTATCTGGACAGTCACAAAATTTCAATGATTTTATGGCGGTGGTTGATGGTAATTATTTCACACCATTTAGATCGTACGATGAAGAACAAAGATGCATTGTTGAATTGCCATTTGCTACAGTTGAAAAGGGGGATGGCAAATATATGGCGATTGCTGCAGCCAGCATATTGGCGAAAAATGCCCGAGACAATTATGTCATTGATTTATGTAATACATATCCATTCCTACAAGAACATTATGGATTGGCGCAAAATATGGGATATGGGACCAAACTACACTTAGATGGTATACGCGAGTTTGGAATAACTCGATTACATCGACGTACATTCGGGTGCTGTAGAACCGCTAACATGAATGAATTAGATGATACCCTTACCATCATGTAATGAATTGATTGTGATAATTATTCACAGTATTATGTAATTGTGTAAAACAAAACCCATATAAACACAAAAATAACAAAGACTGTATATGAACATATATTATACAGGAGTAGGTTGTAATAAATCTGGAGTACATACGGAACAGCAATTTTTGGATATAATGAATAGAACCGTCACATTTCATAATTGGAGTGAGTTTGCGAAATTTATTAAACCCGAAGAAAATATACAACTTCAATTCAAAGATTGGGTGTTACCTGATGATTTTAGTTTTTTTTCATTAGCAGACTGGTTAGAGTATTCTGGTGCTGAAATGCGGGATTGAATGAGTAATTGATGGTATACGGTATAAAGATATTCAGGTATACACATTAATGGATATAGTAAATACACATAATCATAGATTAATTTTTCGTATTGATAATGATGCGCCTGAAGAATATATGAAAATATGGAAAGAATTTAAATTAAAATGTGAAAATGGAGATAATAAACATGTTGTAGAACAAATAAAAAGTTATTGTAAATTAGAAAAAAACAAAACAATGCCATATTTAAACCGCAGCGAGGGAGGAATGGGTGGGGGTGATAATATACTACATAAACAACTTAGATTTAGAGATGATATGCATGGTATGAGTTCATCAATATGTGCCGATAATGATATTATGTTTAGTGAAATTATGAATACAGAACACGAAAAATGGACATATGAAGAATTAGATGATATAATTTATGCTTTTACAAAAACAGCTAACTATCATGTTAAAACTGACTGTGTAAGTGGGTATATTGAACTGAAACATACAGACACAGAAACTGATGATTACTTGGATAGTGATTCAGAATAATCATCAGTTTATGGGTTGTAAATCGTCAATGGTGTAAATCATTGTTATATTTATCATATCTTTTTTTCGTAGTATATATTAATTAATTCGTATGTCTTTTACCAGGTTTCATGACGACCCACATAGAATAAAAAAACAGGTAGACGAAAGCAGTTTTGTCGGCAGATATATGTTGAATACACCCGGTCAGGGTAATGATTTACCATTTATTGAAGATCCTCAAATGCGACTACAAAAATGGGGCGCAAATCTACAAACCAATACCGTTCATTTAGAGAGCGATTTATTGGGACTAACCCGAAAACAAAACCGTGATCATATTGATTTAAATCAACACACAATCTCCCGTGCACCATCCAGTATGCCTTCTTATAAAACACAACAACCCTTTGTTGAAGAAAGTCGCGCAAGTCATCCGGCGTGGGCATACAAAGGTTTAGTACAAAATCGATGGGAAACCCCGTTATTAAATCCATTGAATGGTTTAGATAAACAATTTACAGAGAATGTACAAAGCCGTATTTTAGAAAAAGATGGGTTTAAACCCAAGATCCCTGTTGTTGGTAATCAAAACTATTACTTAACCGGTCCGTCTATGTGTATTGGTGGCAAAGAAGAAGGATGTTCTGGTACTGTCTATAAATAGACTGGGTGGTTTGGTTTGAAATATTATATAAGATTATTATAATTATATAATATAAATAATGGAATTGGCTATACCAGGAATCGCGCTCAGTTTGATGTATATTATGAATAATCAATCAAATAGTAATCGCACGGATGAGGCGTTCGAAAACAACGATGCACTACCCAACACTGATGTGCCAAACCGTAACTACCCCAATGAATATCCTATCGTATCGGAAGAACTAGACCAAACTTCTTCATTGTCTACAGTGAATAGGGTAGATATTGATGGCGGAGTGTACACAGACAAGTATTTTGATGCGAACAAAATGGCCAAACGCGAACAGCAGGGAAATGAACAAACCGAATACCATTCACTTACTGGAGAAAAAGTTGGGGGATCCTATTTTGAACATAATAATATGGTTCCTTTTTTTGGCAGCAACTTAAGAACACAAAATACGAGTTCTAATAGTACAGAAGGTATATTAGATAACTATATTGGCAGTGGTTCTCAAACGATTACCAAAAAGGAACAGGCTCCTCTGTTTGCTCCCAATGAAAATCAGGACTGGGCACACGGTGCCCCCAACATGAACGATTTTTATCAATCTCGTGTTAATAAAGGTATGCACACGTCAAATACAAAGCCCTTCCAGGAGGAACAAGTTGCTCCTGGATTAGGTTTAGGCTACACAAATGAAGGTGCCCATGGATTTAATTCAGGCATGATGATGCGTGAGGCATGGCAACCAAAAACCGCTGATGATTTACGTGTTGCTACGAATCCCAAATCGTCTGGACATGTTCTATTTGGACACGAAGGTCCTGCTAATAGCGCTATTAAAAACATTGGCACAGTAGAACAGATGGGCATTGTGGAAAAAAACCGTCCCGAAACAACGACTGAAATGGGACAGGATACATGGTTTACTACAACAGGTGCATCCAAGGGTGAGATGCTTCATTCTATGCCCATCGATAGATACGTTTCTCGTCCCGAAACTACCACTTCTTATTCCGGTGCCGCTGGTTCTCAAAATCCATCCTCCTACAAAACGGGTGAATATATGCCTTCCCATAACATCGAATTAGGATCTGTACAACCTGGTGTCGCTAACGCCGGTGGACGGCACCATGCCACTGATGGCGATTATGGTATCAAATCTAAGAAGGCTTATCCCAATAACCGTACGTCAAACAAACAGAACAGTTACTTTGGCATGGTTGGAAGTAGCATTGGTGCTGCTGTTGCGCCATTATTGGATGTATTACGCCCATCCCGCAAAGAGAATGCGATCGGTAACTTACGTCCTTACCAAAACCCGGGCACTAGTGTTCCCAATTCTTATATTTTCAATCCCGCAGATAGACTCGGTACTACCATTCGTGAAACGACCGAGAATTCTAAGAATCATTTAAATGTGAACGCTGGTCAATCTGGTGGTGCATATAAGGTGTCTCAACAAACCCCTACTAATACAAAACGCCAGACCACGAGTATTGAATATACAGGTGGCGCTGGTGCCGGTGATGGAACTCGCCAAATGACCTCCTATGAGGCCGGATATAATCAACGCAACAATGATATCAAATCCAGTACAATTGATGGTCGCATGGTTAAGGGTAACATGAATATTATGAATGGTAATATCAACATGCGTGAAAAAACACGTGATTTATCATTGAAGAATAATCGCGCTGTTACTGGAACGATGCCTGCGCAATCGCCTGATATGTCTAACATGGGACGCATGGCTGGAGCAGATAACTCGTTATATGCCAATATTAACATGGATAGAAATACCCCCGATATGGTTTCTACTTTGAAACAAAACCCTTATGTGGTTGACTACAAAATGGGGTTATAATCAGCGCAATATAGTAACATAACAATTATTTATTGTTATTTTATGAAAAAATAGGTTGATTGATGGGTGGGTTATCGAATGATTGTTAAATATTCGGCGAATCCGGACAACGATCTACATATGTAAATATTTGTTATGTTTCGATCTAATTCGTCTCCTAATTGGTCAATATCGCTTAATGTTAATGCTTTTCCACTAACACAATTGTTGTTTAATATGTATGGTAGCAGACTGGTTTTACAAAAACTAGCTATACCAGATAACGCATTTGGGAAAATTGTATTTATCATCATAATGCAACCATTCGGGTTGGCTTCGAAATACTCTTTAAAAATATTATTGGCACGGGGCAATTGTATATAAGATTGTACTAATAATAATAAATCATATTGGAGGAACTCATTTTTGCTAAAATCACATACATCTTGTACATAGAAGTTGACATACTTGCTTTTCAAATTTGAATACGCAATGCTTGGTTCATCGATGTCGATACACGTGTATTTATTATTCCGTCCCATCAATACATCTCGGTTCTTATCATAAAATACACCCCCACCACTACCAATTTCTAATATTGTTTGGTTGTTTGGAAGCAGGTTAATAATGTAATCGTAATATTTATACGTTTCCAATTCATAATATTTAACCCATTTTTGGTCATCATCCGGTTTAATTAATAACAGTTTTATTATATCCATAGTGTTGTTATATAATGTTTTTATTTTTTATACTATTTGCCCCCAATGGTTTTTACCGGTGATCTAATTCAGCCAATCGAGCATCATTCATCATTTGTACACGGTTAGCATCGTATAATCGCTTCACTAATGCATCCTGGTCTTTTTTATGAATGTAGTTCGTCTTACCAATTGTATTTTCATATCGCAGTCTTGGCGACAGTTCGTTCTGGTATTGGGTATATAGTTTGATGTCGTTAAAATGTTCACTGATTGCCTGTTTACGATGCTTTGGGTCAATCCTGACTATATCAAGTGGCATAACTCCTTTATATCCCGGAATTATATCACGTTTATCCATATGTGGTTCTTCGTTATACTATACTTATATTGTTATTGTCTGTCAATTTTACAATCAAACCTGTTACGTACATAAAAAAACATTGTATACAATGATTTTTATGATGTTTGTTATGATGTTTGTTATGATATGATTTTTTTTATGATATGATTTTTTATGGGCTGGATGGAGTACTAGTAAACAATTTACACAGATTAACTGCCTCGATATTGTGTTCTGGACGTTTAAACAATCGCTGGATCATCTTGTCATCGCGGAAACGAATGGTATAGTCCTGCTGAACATGATTTCTACCAACACGTCCCATTGCCTGCAATGTTTTTTGTTGCGTCATACTACTTAAGTCTTTACCAATAAATCCATGACAGAATTGGTAATTCGTACCATATATATAATCAGTTGATGCAATAATAATATACAACCGTTGCTCGTCTGCCAACTGCTTTATTATTTCCATATATCGAGTATTGGCAGATTGTGTGAATACCCCAATGCCTAACAACAATAAGAACTTCAAATAGTTGTCGATCTCTAATAGCATGATTTCTTTGCTCATTTCTTCTCCAATATTTGACACGTATGCACTCTCATGTATTGTACCATCTGGACTCCATCTAGTTTGGTGTGGGCAGGTGTTGGGTAAATATATCGGGTCTAATGACACCAGTTTGACTTGCTTTCGTAGTTTATCAATCTTACTTACGATATCACGCATTTCCTTTGTCATTCTACCAGTATTGTTTTCCTTTCCGCCCTTTTTTTTACCGGACGAAGTATCATTACCGCTCCCTGCTGCTTTCTGTTCATGGTGTTCATATTCGCGTTCCAATTTTTCGAGTTGCGACACAATTGCATTATTAGAAGCGATATTTGTCATGATTTCCTGAAATGCACGATCGGGAATATTCGTGAGCTTGATATAATATCTACCAATATAATCAACATTATCGGCCAGGAAAATGGTTGGACCGTCAGTCAATGTGTATGCATCAGCTGTTGTAATTGATACACCGGGTGGAGCTACATTTGTTGTTCCTTGATTACCCTGCTGGATATATGTATTTGTACGCGGTGTATTATACCTAGTTTTACGCTGTGCTAACATATACTCATGTACGGCGTTCCATAGTTCCGGGTCCATATGGGCCAGAGCCTCTAAGTAATATTCCTTTAAACTGTTCATTGTGATATTGGTAATATTTTCACCAAAGTACGAATCTATCGAATATGCCTCATTCACCATCTGGTTTTTATTTACATATTCGATAAACTCGATGATCTCACGTAAATCGAAATACCGCAATATGGTTTTATTTTCCACGAAATAAGTAGCTGCCTCCAACATTTCCCCATAATCACTATACAGATAATGAGGGACAACGCAGTATCCAGCCGAATTCAATATCGGTATCGACTTTTTACAATCAAAACTGGTAATTGTATGAATTTCCGCATTATCAAACTTATCACGGAAATCATCAAATACTGGGCGCAATTCAGTCTCAGTAGGTAATGTTGCACATGATAATACCATGGTTGGGATTTGATTCTCTTCCCAATTACGATGAATAACCTCATGTAATTCATGTGTTTCATAATCCAATGTAATGGTCGGTTCATCCCAATAGGTAATTATTTTCTCAGCGGGATTAAATGCCAACATATAATGCATAGCAGTGATGTATGATTGTACATCACATATCATGATTTCTACATTGTCACCTACACTATTGTCTACTTTACCAATTCCTCCTGACCTACGGTTGATTGTGTAATCAATTGCCGAGAAATAATGCAGACGAATGTCATCCGCGGTTTCACACCCAAATGCAAATGCCACTTTCTTTTCAACGGAAATGGCCGACTTTGCCAATGCCAAACCAATATGACGTGCTACACATACGAATATGATACGATTCCCCATTGCCAATCCAATTGGTGATAGCGTTTTACCAGTACCTGTGGGTGCAGTATATAACACGAGTCGTGGTGTAAAACCTTCATCGCCATCACTAGCCGGTTGTGCCTGTCTACAAATAGAGAATAGTTCCTTTTGATGTTTGAATAATGCACGATCCTCGTATTTTAACAGGTGTTTATTTTGTTCAATGAAACTATACGCATTGGTAATGATCTCGCTCACTTTGGTGAATGAGTTTACATATTGGATTGTATAATCAATCAACTCAATCACATATGCATTTATATGCGAAATAGATGACTGTTTTAACTGGATTAGCGTGTATAGGTAAAATGCATATTTTTGTTTGCGGTTGTTCACGTATTTGAGTAGGTCCGCATACAATTCAATCAACAGAAATTCAAATATTCTGGATTTGTTTTTATCGATGTTTTGTTCTAGATTTGTCAAACGTATTAGTTCACCACTTTTCAACTTCTTTAACTTACCGGTTTTGATTGAAGAGCTGAACTGCTCCAATACAGTTCCCTTTCCGTATTTTTTTAGTGGTTTCATCATTTTTTCTTCGAAATATTTTTGGTACAGGAACCTATCCATTTCGGGTGTACTGTCAAACTGAATATAGGAGTTTAATGCCTGGGTTTCATTAAACCGCACATTGGGATTGTGATATCCATCCACAATCAACTTCAAAATCTTCTTTTCCTGCTCTGGTACCGAAACCTCAATCGATTCCCACTCCGCCTTGCTTAACTTGTTCTGTTTTAAATCCATTCTTTCGAAAGTTATTGTACTATTATACTGGTTGTTGGATTTTCATAAATATAATCAATTTTTCAGGGAGTTTACAAAAATATTACAAAAGGGCTTAAAAATATACATGAATAACATGTATATCATGTATAGATCCAATCAATTACATACCCAAAATGATTTACTTATGAATAATTTAACCGACTTTTTTAATATACCTCATAATGTTCATACTATGATGAAAATTATAAATGGGGAAACTCGCACATCATTGCGAATTGTAGATTGGTTTGTTACCAATTATGCAAAGAAAAATTATACTATATATGACATTGATACAACATCTAATGAAAAAACTCGATCACATCGATTTAAGGTATACAATGAATATAAACTCAAACTCAAAGCCTATTCTAAAAAACGATTTGATCCGTTCTGTCGATGGGAACGAATTACCATCCCGTATAATACAAACCAATGCATGGAAACTACGATTGGACAATTGAATTTTTTTAAATGGGCGATTGAAAACAAGGTGGTTGATTATATTGAACAACATTATGTTGAGATTGAACAGGATATGAATAATTATAATAGCACCGCAAAACGTCGCACCCCGACCGAATCGTCACAGGACAATACCAAAACGCGCAAAAAAAGAGAAGAACTATCTGTCTCAGCATGTAAATGTATTAAGAAAGAAACGGTTAAAATTATTGTGAAGTTTGATTAATACCCCAGCATTTGTTCTAACATGTCAACTACTTGGTTATGTGTTTGTCCGGTATAGGCAGAGAAAGTCTTGGTGTGACTATGTATGTATTTTTCTATGGCAGTCAACCATGCTACCCCCTTGTCGTTTTTATCAGTAAAATCGTATTTCACATCTTCACTCGTTTCTATGTGAAATACGTCGGCGGTTGTACCTGGTGATAACAACCATTCGTCGTGATACTTTTTGCATTTTTGTAGATATTCCAGTGAAATAGTAGATTCACCATCTCTTGATCTCTTTGCTACTCGATTATAACATGTATCTGCCGCCGCATCAATATAAACAATCCCATCTAGGTTAAACTCGGCTGAATATTCTTTATAAAAATGTTGATATATTTGATATTCGATATCCTCTATCATGCCATCATCATGCAACATTTTTGCGAAAATGTTTTTGTCTGCATCCAATGACCGTTCACATACAATGACCTTGCATGTTGGGTTTTCACGAATGGCAGAGCGTATCAAACTTAAACGAGTTGAATATGCCATTACCTGAAACGAAAACGCATATCGTTTCGAGTCTCCGTAAAATTTTTGTAAAATGTTTTCACCACTAGCCCTGTCCTTGATGCTTTCCCAAATATCTACCGGTTCTCTTAAAAAGATAACATCTTTATTATTTGACATTTTTTTTTCTAGGTTATCTATTATGGTGGTCTTTCCTACACCAATGTTTCCTTCCACTGATATAATAATGGGGGTAGAAGGGGTGTTGGTCATTTTGTATATTGTAGTGATACAAATAAATGTGTGAGATACCTACAATAATTATCATTCCTGTAAAATCAATTTTTCGTGTTACAATAATAAATATCCGCCAAACGTTCTTTGCGGTTTGTGTTTTAAAATGTCTAATAATCGGGTTGTCGTTGGAAATTCTTCCTTACCATATATGTCCTGTAATAATAACCATTCGAATAATCCTCCGGCATACAAATATACGGATTGAAACCCTAAACTAGTCAACTGGTTGTATTTGGTTATAACAGATTCGTCATTTGCGTTTCGCCCATATACAATTATTTTTTTGGTACCAAACTCGTATGACGTAAGCAAATTATTTAACAGTTGCTCTTCGTCTATGTATGGTAACGTATGTGGGATTAAACACGACTGCTCATTTGTTGGTAATGTATTAATTAATATGAATTGCCCTTTATTTTGCTGTGCGAATTGGATATCTTCAAATGATAATTTATTATAAGTTTTTGTGAAAAATCTCGAGAACATAGTTAGTATACATTCTCCGTCATTTTTTATATTTTTTGTTATCAAACTAACAAAATATATATATTACTCATTTATTATCGTTTTATTAACAAATAAAGTCTTTGCCATTGTTTTTATTATTTTGTTATCTAACCTGATCTGCGCATCTTCCACATCTCCCAATAATGCCTGCATCATTTTGTAACAGAAATCGTAGGTGCGACTCGCCACTACCTCGCACTCCGGGTGGGCATTGCGCCAATTGGGAACCGACCTGTAATTGTTCATGGATATGCGACTCAGGATTTTGCGCAACTTTGATAATTCCTCTGTGTCTTTACACCAACCTGTATCTTCTTTAATGTACATTGTTTCACGTTTGATGTCCGTACAATGTATGGGACGTTTCGTTACATCCATGTTCTTCAGCCTATCCATGATCATCTTTGTCATGCCGTTTACATAACCATGATTACCAATGTATTCCAATTCGTCATTCTGCACGTCAATATTACGTAAGAAATCGGTAATACTCATTGCATCTTTGCAGGTATCATTGAGGAAAAAGTTAATATTGAATCTTTGATTATTATTGGTGGTATTATTATTGTTGTTATTGTTGTTTGTTATGCTACTTGTATTATTTTTAACTGCATCAACCAATTGCTGTTGTAACTCCTGATTTTGTTGGTTGCTTTCCTGTAAATGAGTATATTGTTCCACCATAAGACTTTTGAATTCCTGATTTTGTTTTAATAACAACAAAATTGTAGTAGCGTCACTCGTTGGTTCCGTTATACTAATTGGTATTTCATCATTTTTGTCTGCATTATTTATTCCGTCATTCATATCATCTACATGTGTACATTTCTTTTTATGAGCACATAATGTAGATGCATGCTTATATACTTTGCCACATGAACACATGAATGCTTTGGCGTTTTTTTGCGCGGTTATATTAGGATTTGTTAGGATTTCATGTTTTGCAGTTAAAATATGACGGTTATAATCACATTGTTTGCTGCATTTAAATGCGCATGGTTCACATAAATATATATTGGCGTTTAATGGCGTTTTTGAAATTAGCATTTTGTTAGGATTTTCCTTAATATATCCTAACAAATAAAACGCCTAAATGTGACGACCAAAATATGTAAAAAAACGGTTGCAGCCAAACCATAATTATTTATTTCGCATTTACTGCATTATGCTTTAAACCGAATTTTCAACATTTCTGACAAAACTTATGGCTCCACTTTCGAAAAATGGACATTTTCAGAATGTCCTATTTCTGATAATACAAAAACAAATTTACTTTTTGTAATTTATTTTAAAATGCATATACATACTTTCATGTATATACATACTTTCATGTATATACACATCCTACATGTATATACATCATTCATTGTTGCTACTATAATCATCACCAGTTCTGTCCCGTTGTTTGTATACCTGAAACCAACAACAATAATAATATATGTATTTCTTTGGGTATAGATGTCGTTCCATAGCTGATATCACCTGTTTATTGTCATATGTCTTTTCCATATTGCTGTTTATAATAAATATATAATATGATTTTATATATCAATTTTATCAATGAATCTGTTTTTCCCATATAGCGTCATTGCCCACTAAACTAACTGTACCAGTATCGTTCATTACATTAATGTTATCATAATAGCTGTATAGTCTATAATTATTGTTTTCATATGCAGACCCGGCATGAATGAGATCACCGCGCATTATACATATTTCCCCTTTTTGGAGGACAATCGTTTTTTTTGTCACAGGAACTGTATATTCCTCTCCAGTGGTAAACTTCATCCAACCAATACTATTTTCCCACACATCGACTCGAGTATTATCCATAATGGCAGTCAGTACAACAATCGGGATTTGATCAAGTCGTCGAAGTTGATGTTCAACAGTGTCAGGTATACACAGTAGATACTTAATGGTGGTTTGTTTTTCAGTTCCATCGGGCATAGCAATTGTGTAGTAATAATTCGGGTAATCATCTAAATGAACCTGATTCACATTGACATGTTGTGGATTTTGTGCATCCTTTGTGTACAATAATCGGTCCCCCCTTGCAATAGTACTGTCGGTTATTGTACTACGTGGACTTTCAATTAACTTTACAAATTCCTCCGTTTTCAAATAATCACTATGTGCATGCTGCTCACTACATCCAGCATTAGATACAAATGCGTGCGAATAATTGTAATATAAACTATTGGTTATTATTTTATTTTGCTCCAATGAAGCATGTAACGTTTTTAAGAACGTGTTTAATTTTGGTGATTTTTCTACATTCGCCGAATATCGTTTCTTATCATTGACCCCACCGGAAGGTCCATTGAATGTATATGTGATTTTTTTATTAGAAAAAAGGTTTTTACATGCCGTGAATATAGGCTTCTGTATTGACACTTTTTGTTGCAAAATAACATACCCCTTTGTATGTAGTTCGGTTTGAGTATTATTCATTACGTATAACAATGTATTCTGTCTATATCATTTTCAATATGTTTCCAACTGTCGAATCGCATCTTCACATGCGATTTGTTCTGCCTTCTTTTTAATTTTATGAGTGCCTTCTCCCATGAATAGAAAAATCTTACCGTGTTGTGACATATATTGATGGATATCATTATGACAGGAAAACTGAGTTAGTGGTACTGCATTGTTGGGAGTTAGATTATGCACAGATTGTCCCAAACACAAATATACGCCCATTTTATAACCAACGTCTGGGTCCTGCTCTGTTATTTCCAAATAATCAGGTGTTACTTTGAACTCCTTCTGTATCTTTACCTGCAATATATTCTTATAATTGTCGTCATTACAAATTAAGTGTATCCAATCTACATGTGTTTCAAATACCGTTTCCACAAATATTTGTACCATTTGAAAACCGGGACCTGTGACAAATACATTTTTGAACCAACCCTCTTCGTCTGTAACAGAAATATGATTAAAGTCCAAAAACATGGCACCAATAAATGCTTCAAATAAACAACCCAACTTCTTTAAGTTCGTGCGAGTCTGTTTTCCTTCTGCGTGTTTAGACAGCACAATCCAATTGTGCAGCCCCATCTCGTATGCCATTCTTCCAATCGATTCGTTTTTCACGAGAGCAATCTTCTTTTCAGTCATGAATCCTTCGTTCTCCTTAGGAAAACGGCGATACAGGTAATATTTAGTAATACACTCCAGTACACCATCACCGATGAACTCTAGTCTTTCGTTTGATTTCGTATACAATGGCAAACACTCATCGGGTTTAGGCACTATTACAATATTATTGTTGTTATTTTCTAGATGCGGACGCTTGATATAGGAACGATGAATAAACGCTCTCTTGTATAATTCGTAATTATGTATGGGCGTATGTATACCATACTTAGCTAAAAATACTTCTATCTGTTCTTTTCCGATTAATTTGTTTAGGGGGTTGTATGGATCAAAAATGCAGGTTTCTGTGCCGTTTTGGTTTTTTTCAATGCGAATGTCGTCGTCAATATTCATGTTATTACTACGAATAAAATGAATCCCTGATAATATAATAACACCATTGTGTCTATATTGTTTTGCGTTTAGTATTTTGCCCAGGAAGAATAAAATATTTAGGTAATATATATTACAGAATGGTCTATAGTCAAACAAAACGTACATCGTCTATCGCTAGTATTACAAACCAACCTCAGGGTGGAGGTTGCAAAAAAGCTGGATTTCCTCACACAATCGGCCGTGATTCATGGACATCTATCTACATGCGCGGTACAGCCCAGAGCCTACCCACATTGCAGATGACAATCTACCCCAATGTGTCTCAATCTCGTCCCATCGGCACAAGACCCAGTGCTGCTCGTTACTTTAACTTTGTGTAAGTTAACTTAGTACTACCAAACATATGTTAATAGTATGTACATAAACAATATAATGATATTTTACTCGTCATTATATTGTAGTATAGAGAACCTAATATGAAAGTAATTATTGATGAACGAGAAACCGCCTTATTTGAGAAATGTGAGTCAATATTGTGTAGTCAACGTATCCCTTCTTATATACAATTGTCCAAAGAAGTCCTTAATTTAGGTGATATTTTAATAAAAACTGATGAAGATAAAGAGGTTCTCTTGATAGAAAGAAAATCCTTCAATGATTTACTCGCATCAATAAAAGATGGTCGGTATGAGGAACAGTCCTATCGGCTATTGCATTCCAGTGGTTTTCCGCCACACTCTATATTCTACTTAGTAGAAGGAATGCTCTCCCAGTTACGTGCGCCCATTGAAAAGAAAATCATATTTTCATCCATTGCGACAATGCAATTCTTTAAAGGGTTTAGTGTGCACCGCACCGCTTCTGTACAGGAATCCGCAGAATGGTTGCTGCAATTTGCCGATAAAATCGAGCGCAATTTCTTAAAGGGCATTGTTCCTTATTATCTAACCCGCCCATTTTACAGGGGTTTTACTCAAAATACAAGAGAACCTAGTAGTTCAACTGACGCAGCGGTTCCAAATAACGCCGAAAACGAGAACATTTCTACCGAAATTACGAACTCGTTGCAGAATACACACGAACCGGAACCGGCTGACTATTGTCATGTTGTTAAAAAGGTAAAAAAAGAGAACGTGACACCCGAAAACATGGGAGAGATCATATTGTGTCAAATACCCGGTATTAGTTCGGTTACAGCCATCTCTATTATGAAGAGGTTCTCTAACTTTACTCATTTAATGGAAGAATTAACAAAAGATTCAACATGTGTAGAGAACCTGACGATTGAAACGAATGGTAAAACCCGCAAAATCAGTAAATCAGTGTCTAATAACATCCATAAATACTTGCTCAATAAATAACAGGCCGAGTCGTTTCATTCAACATATTGTTGTATAGTTATAATGTAAATGGAACCAAAAGACAAGTGGTATTGTTATATTCTGCGAAATAAACAGCAACGGTATAGCCATCTGTCGTACAATGGTTCTACGAACAACCCTCGTCGTCGGTTGCGACAACATAATGAAGAGATCGTTGGAGGTGCACGTTACACCCATGGGCGAGGTGGAGGATGGGAAATCTATGCATTGTTAACCGGATTTGTCGACCATAAAAACACATTATCATGTGAATGGCGCATCAAACACACGAATGGCAGACCCGGTAAACGACCAAATGAACATTTAGGTACGATTGGACGCATCCGAGGATTAAATGAGGTATTGAAGTTGGATACCTGGACTAGTAAATGCTTGGTAAACAATGCGGATGTAGCATATACGTTGTATCTAGCAGAAGATGTCGAACAATACATAGATGGTTCTCAATTACCAGATAATATTGAAAAGATAGTGGGAATTCCTGAGTTTTAGGGACATGGGATAGCATATTATGTAAAAATTTGACAACTATATACAATCAATATAATTAGTACTAGGTTTGAACATATATATATATATATGTAAAGTTCGGGATAATAGTTATTGTTACCATATTAGCTACCAAATATGAACTGTATATGTAATTGCACAGAGTATACCATATTCTATCCCAATTTTTTATCTTACGTGATATAAATGATGAAGTCTTTTTTATTATTGCTGACAGGATTGTTCGGGGTTACCGCCCGTTTCAATGAGTTTGTGCCCGTATTAGACGCAGAACCATACCAGGTTCAACATGCGATTGATACCGCTTTACCTCCAGCATTTACATGGAGCAATGTAGATAATGTGAATTACCTGACTAAAAACCTTAACCAACATATTCCCGTATATTGTGGCAGTTGCTGGGCTCACGGAAGTGTGAGTGCTTTAGCCGACAGAATCAAGATTATGCGAAAAGCAGCCTGGCCCGACATCAACCTTAGCATTCAATTCTTATTAAATTGTAGAATGGGTGGATCGTGTAATGGTGGCGACCATTTAGCTACTTACAAAGCGATTCATGACTATGGGTCTATACCATACGACGACTGTATGGTATATCAAGCCTGCAGTATAGATTCTAAAGAAGAAGGATGTAGCGATAAGAAAATGTTCGAATGTACCGCTACTAATATATGTAAAACGTGTAATACATTTACCGCAAATGGAGGAACATGCAGCCCTATTTTACAATACCCTAATGCAACTGTTGCGAGTTATGGTGCGGTGAAAGGAAGCGATAATATGATGGCGGAAATATTCAAAAATGGACCGATAGCATGTGGTATAAATGCGGAACAAATTGTAGAATATACAGGTGGGGTGCTCGATGTCCCAAATGCATTGAAAATGATTAATCATATTATATCGATTGTTGGATGGGGATATGATACCACACTTAATAAGCCATATTGGATCATCCGGAATTCGTGGGGGTCATATTGGGGTGAACTCGGGTTTATGAAGTTAGTGTTAGGGGAAAATCAGTTAGGCATAGAAAAGTCGTGCGCATTTGCTATCCCAGGGAATTGGACAACACACAATGTTCCGTGTTATGAAGACGGCAGCAATTGTGCTTAGATAATGTGTATATATATATATGATTTAGTAAAAAAATACATGGCATATGACCATGTATTTTTATTGTGTTTGTGTTATATTATTATTTTTAGTTGCGTTTGTGTTATATTGTTATTTTTAGTCGTGTTTATGTTATATTGTTAGTAAGAATTATACCCAGCTGCCATGTCAAACCCGCCATCATACCCCATATTAGATTGATGTAATCCATATTCAACTCCATCTTCATCTTCATAGTGGTCACCTTGGTCATGAATCGGGTTTTCTTCTACAAATCGGTTGATTTCAGCAGATATGTCGTCTTCTGCATTGTATACAGCTACATCAAATACTGGCATAACCGCTGATATTGAAATATCATTCATGTCAACTGGTTCACTCTCAATGTCAAACTCCATATCAATACATGATACATCTGTCGATTCCAGGTCGAATGTATTCGACAAATCAAAACAAATACTACGGTTGTTGATAACACTTATATTGACTGGATCATTGGTCATATACGTGTTTTCATCATCCCCCACAATCGGTTCAAAATAAGGTAAGTCAATGCTTACGATTGGCACCTCCACCGCTGTGCGGTTATTACTAATACCCTCATATTCGTAACTGATGTCACTTATATATCCGGCATCTTCCTCCGCGAATGTTTCATTTGGAACATCCTCACCCTCACCCTCACCCTCACCCTCATCCGTATAATATTCCACACAACTATGCGCGTCATCTCGTGAATTAGATATATTCGCAGATATGCAATATTCTCCAGTGACTCTATGCGTGTGATAGAGTTGATAGTATTGATCATTGCAACGGCAACAATACAATTTGAATATACCATTGTCACAACCATATATATTGCACGTGTTGCACTCAGTTGGTCCAGTTCCCTCTAGTTGATTCGTTGCCCACTCCAATGGGAAACAAAGCGAATATTTCTGTCCATTATAATCGTAAAATTGGGGCATAGCTTTTTGCATGGTTGATGTGTATATTGATTGTGTACGGTATTTTGTACGTTAATTCGTAAGTTGAACATAGTAGTATTGAATACTTTAAATCAATTTTTTACATAATATGCACGGGATTACCCTAATATATCTTTTGGGAGGGGTACAACTGACGGAATTGACGGATAAAATACCGTTTTTGGATTGAATAAGGTAGGTTTGGATAATTCACGGTCGACATATTTACCAGAATCCACCATTTGTTGAGTATATGTAGTTCCTGCCCATTTGGAATCCATAGGATTGTCACTAATTTTTTTGGCATTCGTAGAATCATGCACTGCATCGACATTTGTATATTGTCCAACATCCTGACCCTGCGGGTCAAATCCAGGGAATTGATCATCATTGTAGGGAGGATTCGATCGGTTAGAATCGGCACTTTGTATCACACCTGTGTTTTGAATATTATCAGGGGTTTCCGCAGGCAGACCACCCTGTAAATCGAATGGGCTTGGGCGAACTCGGTACACTTCTTCTCCCTGTGCGTTATTCTCTCGTTGCAAAAAGAGTGCAGGACAAGTACCACCCTTTCCTTTTTGTACTTCTAAATAATTGATATATTCATCTAAATTAAAGAACGGAATCGGGTTTGTTTCATCCTCTGGTTTCGTTGTATCGTATAATAATAACACGTTCCCCTTCTGTACTAATAGGTCAGGACAACTCGAATCAGCAATATTGTTTTCCATACCTTCTTTATTCGTTATATTGATATTCACGTCCCAAAATGTGGTTACATAAAGACCTATAAAAAATGTCAATATCAAAAATAGTAAAAAAAGTTGTTTGGAGAATGACATTGTATAATTAATATGGATAAAAAAAAGATAGCGGGTGTATAATTCTTTAGCAGGAGTAGATAATCTATGTAATAATATATAAAGATGGGCAAATCTAATACCAGATCTGTGCGCAACCGTTCTACTACCACCCCATCCCAACCGAATAAAACAAAGAAGGGAGTTAAGAAGGGAGTTAAGAATGGAGCTAAGAAGGGAGCTAAGAAGGGATCAAAGAAGGGATCAAAGAAGAGATCAATGAAAGGAACGCATAAAAAACAGGATAAACGAATGGAACAAATAGAAACCATGTGGGATACCATTTTTCAACGAATTCCCGAACCAGAAAAGGAAGGTATGGACATGAAACATGAGATTGAACCTTTAAACCAAAAAAAGAGTAATAATAAACCAGTTGTTATATTGTTACATGCGACATGGTGTGGACACTGTAAAGTACTTGCACCCGAGTGGGAAGGAATGAAAACATCGTTAGATAAGGAAACTCTCAATAACATCATTTTTGAGGAAGTTGAAAGTGCAGAAATGGACGCTAAAATGCCCATTATTTCGAAATCATATTTAAATGGTGCCCCGTTCGAAAACCGCGGGTTTCCAACAATAGGTTCGATACGTAATCATAAGTTTGAACAATATGGCGGACAACGAACGACAGCCAGTTTAGTAGAATGGGTTAGAGGATTGGCGGCATAATGTTGTGTTATTTACACCATAACCATTATAACTGAACATATTGTGTAACAGAAATATAATTATGTTACACAATACTGCGTAAAATTGATAATGTATCGACGTAATAATTCGATGCATATTTAACAAAATAATCTAAACATTCGTTTGATTAATACAATAACGACAACATGTCCGGTTCAGCAGTTTTACCCAGAAAACTGAAAATAAAGAAGCCATCTATCGTAAAGTCTTTTCGTCTCATTGATTTCCATATATACGATGAAGCGCCACCCAAGGAAGACAATAGCGATTCGGGATCAGATGGTGGTTTCCAAAAATCATATAGGTCACGCCCGATGACGGATGATAATCAGTTTGTCATCCAAATGTTCGGTGTAAATGAAAAGGGTGAAACCTGCTGTTTATATGTGAAAGATTATTTGCCCTTCTTTTATGTAAAAGTAGGCGATGATTGGACCGATTATAATATGCGGTCTTTTGTTCGCGATTTACAGGCAAATCCCAAATTGGATAAACGATTCAAGAATTCGATTGTAACACATGAATTGGTAAACCATCATAAGTTGTATGGGTTTTCGGGTGGAGCAAAACATACCTTTATAAAACTCGCATTCAAAAACACGGTTGCGATGAACAAATACAAAAATCTATGGTACGAATATATACCCAAAGAGGAGCAGGTGGTCGGTGGCGACTATAGGACCCGTTGCAATATTATATACCGTGGTATGGAAACCGAGCTATATGAAAGCAACATCCCTCCTTTATTGCGATATTTCCACATAAACAACATAAGTCCTTCTGGATGGGTTTGTTTCAAAACAAACAAGGTTGAAAAATCTCCTATGCATACAACTACATGTAAATACGAATATATATGTCCACTTAGTGAACTGCAGGCACAACCCGAGAAGGAAACACCGGTTCCTTATAAGATCTGTAGCTTTGATATTGAAGCTAGTAGTAGTCATGGGGATTTCCCGATTCCCGTCAAAACATATAAGCGATTTGCAGCGAACGTGGTTGATATATTCATCAAACAAATGCAGGTACTAAACGTTGATATGTCAAAAACACTGTTACAAAAGATGCTTATGGCCGCGTTTGGATATGGCAAATTTGAAGATATTGATTTGGTATATCCAAAAGAAAAAATATCAAAGAATTTGCTGGAAAAACTGAGCCGGGTACTGATTACAGAAAGTGTAGAAGATGTGAAAAACGCAAAACGAGACGAGGATAACAGCTATATACTGACCATCGATAGTATGTTTGAACAAATGAAAGAAAATCAGGAATATACCGGTACGGGTGATGGTGGCGGTGATGAACAGGGTGAACAAAAAGAGGCTGGTGAATATACCGGAGCACACTATGGCAAATACAAAAGGAAACCAAAAATCAAACGCGACGACACTGTGTTGGACATATTGTTAAACGACGGATATGATAGAGATGAGAAAATCGTGATATTGAATGAGGTATTGACTCGTCTTTATCCCAGGTTGAAGGGAGATGAAGTCACCTTTATCGGGTCAACCTTTTTGAAATATGGAGAGAAAGAACCCTATTTGAATCATTGCCTGGTGGTCGGGTCGTGTGATGATATACCAGATATAACAGTTGAATGTGCAGATACAGAACGAGATTTACTGTTAAAATGGGCGGATTTGATACAAACCGAAAACCCGGACATCATGATTGGTTACAATATATTTGGGTTTGATTATGAGTTCATGTTTCGTCGGTCACAGGAGAATCATTGTGAACAGGAATTCCTAATGTTGTCCAGGAAAATCAACGAAGTGTGTGCAAAGACCGACCGAGATAACCCGGGTGAATTGAACATTGAACATACCAAAATGCAAATCGCTAGTGGAGAATTCGATTTGCGATATTTCAAAACAACGGGTCGTCTCCAAATCGATATGTATGCTTATTTCAGGCGAGATTTTAATTTATCTTCCTATAAGCTCGATGATGTTGCCGGACAATTTATCAGTGATGAAGTCAAACATATTGTAAAAAGTTACGACGAACGATTCGGTGATATTACCGAATTGTGTAGTAAAAATCTAATGGGACTGAATGTTGGAGACTTTATGCACATTGAATTGACCGGATTTACGGCGGATTACTTCAATGACGGTCAAAAATTCAAAGTTCTTGACATACAGCCGAATAAGGAGGTTACGATCGAATCAAATGGCGTAGAGAAAACCACCAAATATAATGTCATCGTAATTGGTGGGCACTATGACCTGGATAACACAAAGTCGATTAAATGGGGCATGGCAAAGGATGATGTAACTCCACAGGATATCTTTCGATTGGCAAACGGATCGTCGGCTGACCGTGCGATTGTTGCAAAATATTGTATCCAGGATTGTAATCTGGTACATCATTTGATGAATAAGATAGATGTCATGACCGGCTATGTGGAGATGTCGCGTATTTGTAGTGTACCAATCAGTTTCTTAGTATTTCGCGGTCAGGGTATAAAGCTTACCAGTTATGTGGCAAAGAAATGCAGAGATAAGGATACGCTTATGCCTGACGTAGAAAAACCGAAATTCGCAGAAGGATATGAAGGGGCAATCGTTCTCCCGCCCAAATGTTCCATGTATATGGACAATCCGGTAGCATGTGTAGATTATTCATCTCTTTATCCGTCGTCAATGATTAGTCAAAACTATTCACATGATAGTAAGGTATGGTCTATGGAATATGATTTACAGGGGAAATTAATCAATACTATGGGGGAACGCGATAAAGACGGGAATTTTATACATGATAATTTGGACGGGTTTCACTACATCAATGTGGAATTTGATACCTATCGGTATATTCGTAAGACACCGACATCTAAGGCAGATAAAACGAAGGTAGGTAAGAAGATTTGTAGGTGGGCTCAATTTCCGGAAAATAAAAAGGGTATTATGCCGTCTATTCTAGAAGAACTATTAAAAGCGCGTAAAGATACACGTAAGATGATTAAGACCGAAAAAGACCCGTTTATGCAAAATATATTGGATAAGCGACAACTCGGGTACAAAGTTACTGCGAATTCATTATATGGTCAATGTGGGTCGCGCACATCTACATTTTACGAACAGGATGTAGCTGCATCTACCACTGCAACTGGACGTACAATGATTATTTACGCAAAGCGTATTATTGAAGAAGTGTATGGCAACCGAATATACGAAACGTTAAATCATGGACCCGTCCGCACTCGAGCAGAGTACGTATACGGGGACACGGATTCTGTATTCTTTACATTTAACCTGGAAAATGCAGTGACTGGTGAAAAAATACGTGGACGAGCTGCCCTCGAAATGACAATTGAGATTGCACAAGACGCCGCAAATTTATGTACGAAATATTTGAAACCACCAATGGGGTTAGAATATGAAAAGACACTGATGCCATTCATACTGTTGTCTAAAAAGCGTTATGTTGGCATGCTTTATGAAAACGACCCGAATAAAGGGGACCTGAAATATATGGGATTATCATTGAAGCGCCGAGATTCGTGCGATTATTTGAAGGATGTATATGGTGGAATATTGAACATATTGATGAAAGACTATGATATACAGAGCGCGATCCAGTTCCTGGACAAATCTTTGAAAAACTTGATTGATGGAAATGTGAGTATGGATAAGTTGGCCATTACAAAAGCTCTTCGCAGTGGCTATAAAAATCCTAATCAAATTGGACATTTTGTGTTGGCGCAACGCATTGGTAAGCGTGACCCTGGTAATAAACCAAAGCCGGGTGACAGAATGAAATTCGTATTTATTGTGAATGATACACCAAAGGCACTGATGGGAGATAAGATAGAAACGACCGAATTCATTGTTGAAAATAATCTCAAAATCGATTATACACATTACATTACAAATCAACTCATGAAACCACTTCAGCAATTGTTTGGTCTCGCCCTCGAACAAATATGGGAGTTGCAGGGCAAAAAATCGGCAATTAAAACATATAGAAAGGACATGATCACATTAGAACGAGAATTTCCAGATACAGAAACATTTATGAAAAAAAAGGAAAAATACTGTTCTGCGAAAGTAAAAGCACTCTTATTTGACAACGTATTGTCCAAAATATTCAACCAAAAACATAACATACAAACAATTACGTCATTCTTTTCAAGATAAATAGAACAAATTAGGGAGTGTGGGGGGGGGGCAAAACATATTATTATAACAACTATATGTTTTTTATTTCGGGATATCAGCTGTACATTGCATATATAACGTCACGATATAATGCATTATTTGGTGTGTATACAATCATTACGGTGAACAACACAACGGCTAAAGTGAGTAAACTTATTTGTATTTTTTCCATCTTACTATATGGTCATATATACTGTGTATCAAACAAATTACTGGATGCATTAAGGTCGGCGTCTGTGATAATTTGTTTGGTACACGTTATTAGATGCATCATAATATTCTTCGTAGTCAATCGGTATTTCCATCGTCATGATTGGCATGCCTGATGTGCTTGGTATGCCTGATGTACTTGGCATGCCCACTGGATCATTTGGTATAGTACTAACATTCACCCCAGATAACCCTTCATTTAATGCATTCATTAATAGAGTTTGAATCGATTCACCAAAATCATTGTCAGTATTAGTAGTTACATTAGGAAGTGTCGTAGTAGATTGTGGGATTGCATTATTACGTGAGGCGTCTGTAAACGTAAATGAGGTTGGGTACAGATGGGTAGTTTCATCTGTATGATTGTCATCACTATCATCACTATCATCACTATCATTATCATCATTATTATCATTATCATTATTATCATTATTATCATTATTTGCTACAGGTTCTACATAATCCCGTATATCACATCTACATATTGGGCATGCAACACTGGACCGGAACCAATGAAGTAACGATACCGATTGAAAACAGTGACCACATGCATGAATGCGGCGTACTGTATCCCCTACCTGAAAATCACCCAATGTAATTGGACAATGAGTGTTACTAAGTACCATTGTATCCAAATATTCGAAATGTTCGGTTGCCCTTTCGATTTGTTCGGTAGTTGGGTAGATAACAACATCGTTAAATACGGTGTTAAATAATGTATCACGATTTGCATTGTCCGGATGTAGCAGAAATGAAAAAAAATCGTTCGTATTTTGATATGGACGGGTTATGGGTCTACCGCGACTCATATTTACCGGATTGGGTGGCACTCGTGGATACATACTAGGAGAAGCCAACGGATTATGTACATGTGAGATGGGTGGAGGGATTTCAGCGATGGGTTGTTGAATTGACAACATGCGAATTAACTGCGATATTTCTCTCATATTTTGGTTATAATCAACAATTGATGTATTATATGCAGTCATTACCAATGTATTTGATCTCACAACGTCTCGTAATAATTGTATAGTCTGCAAATTAGTCGGTCTGTCAACTGGTCTGTCAACTGGTCTGGCTGAACCGCGTCTTGACCCAACCGGGGAAGGTACATGGCGAGGGGGTCTCGTGGTCCGGGGTGAGTGTTCGTTAAGATAATCACGTAACGACCGAGTCAGTGCGTCCCTGAAGGTTGTTTCAAGAGTTGTAAATAGTGGTTGTGGGATATTAATGTTATTATCCATTCAATAATATAATATAAAGATATATTCCCTTATATTTATATAATTGCATAATAGAATATTACAATGGACCTGTCAAAATATAAAGATAAAGGATTGGTTGGACTTGAAAATATTGGAAACACATGTTTTTTAAATGCATGCATGCAAGTATTAAATAACACATATGAATTGAACCATTTTTTGGATACGACCACATATGAACCGTTCATAAAAACGAATTTACCTGATGCCGCGATTTTAACCGAATGGAACGATTTACGCAAAGTTATGTGGAGTGGGAATGGTGTAGTTACTCCCCGTAAATTCGTTCATAATGTGCAACAAATCGCTAAGCAAAAAAATAGAGAGTTGTTTACGGGTAACGCTCAAAATGATATGACCGAGTTTCTTTTATTTTTCATGGATTGCATTCATTCAAGCATTTCGCGTCGAGTAAAAATGAATATTACAGGAATCGCACATAATGGACTGGATACAAAGGCGATTAAATGTTACGAAATGTTGAGTAATACATATTCAAATGAATATTCTGAAATTATGGAAATGTTTTATGGAATATATGTATCAGAAATTGTGTCTAAACAAACGGGTGAAATACACTCTATCAAGCCCGAGAGTTTTTTTATTCTCGATTTACAGATACAGAATAATAGTGTTGATTTTAACAATATTTATGATTGTTTCGACCATTATGTTAAGCCGGACGCGTTAGAAGGAGACAATGCATGGTTTAATGAAAAGACGAATAAGAAAGAAGATGTCGATAAACAAATTCGTTTCTGGAATTTTCCACAAATTGTGATTATTGCATTGAACCGGTTTACCCCAGACGGTTCACAAAAATTAAACAATTTGATATCATTTCCCATTGATAACCTAGATTTAACCCCATATGTAACAGGCTATAATGCAATATCATATAAATACGAGTTGTATGGCATATGTAATCATATTGGCGGCGTAACCGGTGGGCACTATACTGCATTTGTACGAAACACGGAAAACACATGGTTGCATTATAACGATCGTGATGTGGAAAAGGTAGATAATGCGGAAGCCATTATATCACCGGCAGCTTACTGTTTGTTTTATCGTAAAAAAAATCACAACGTATAATATATAATTTATTCTATTTAATAATGGCTGAAACAGATTCTTCTCCTGATAAACTCGAAACAGATTCTTCTCCTGATAAAATCGAAACCCAAAAGGGATGGATAGAGGATATTACAACCTCGGCGAAACAATTGTTCACAAAATCTAATGTGGTAGCAGTCATAACGTTTTTAGGAGTTTATTACATTTTGTATTTTATTATCGGAAAACTGTTCAACAAAGAAGAGAACCCAGCTGGATTTAATTTAAATCTAGGCCGGACTTTAGACATATTATTTTTTATAATTCTATTAGGAATAACATATTCCATGTATAATACGTATGAAAAGGACCCGGAGGCGGGTATATTCGAACCACTTTTCAAAAAACTAATAGAATATGTTGATGCTCCCGTTTCCGCGTTTACAACTGGCATGTTTATCATAGTATTTTATCTAGTTGCCTATTTATTTAACATACCCATGAGCAAAGAATCAAAATCCATGGCTATTTCTGTAATAGAATCTGGAGCCTGGTTATTACTGGTTATCATATTGTTTGTTGATTTTTTCAAATACATGTTAAACATCAAAATTGATGACGTATTACCGGTTGTTGATATAAGTGGGAATGAAGTGGTGCCAGTCCCTGCACCGACCGAACCATCCTTAGAAAAATGTGAAAAGGAGGAAGTAGATGATCCAGACGCCGAAGTGTTTAATGTTGCCCACAACTCCTATACATACAATGACGCTCAAGCTATTTGTAAATCTTTCGATTCAAAACTGGCTACATATGATCAGGTGGAGAAAGCATATAACAATGGAGCAGAATGGTGTAATTACGGATGGTCTGAGGGTCAAATGATACTGTTCCCGACACAAAAGAATACATGGGATGAATTACAAAAACTCGACGAAAAACGTGACTGTAATTCGAAACAACCTAGTCGCAAAAATAACTGTGGGCGACCTGGTATTAACGGTGGATATATTGCAAACCCCTATCTAAAATTTGGTGTGAATTGTTTTGGAAAAAAACAGGAGGCTAGTGATAAAGATGTTGTACGCATGAATGAAAAACAAAACCATGTGTATCCCAAAACCCCGGAAGAAAAGGCTATGGAACGAAAAGTGGCTTATTGGAAGACAAATTCGCCCGATATGTTACGGTTGAATTCTTATAATACTACACAATGGAATAAAACTGGAGAAAGTCCACCAGAGGATCCAGTTGCTCCGGTAGTAACCAAGTAATTCGTATGGTCTATGTAATATGGTCCATGTAATTTTGTAAATATAATAAAAATTAGTAAGATTTTTTATTATATGGTTATTCCAGTTTCTTTTCCAGTTTTTCAAACAATTCTGGATTGTAAACCAGACTTCCAGTTGGCTTGTATTGTTTCACTGATGTATATTCCTTCTTATTTTTTTGTAAATTGTTATTCTTATCATTAAATAATCCAGAATTCATATTATTTTCCTCTTCTTCTTCTTCCTGTTCTGCTTTTAAATCGCGTAAAACATTTCCCTTTTCATCGAGGACCTTTCCAGTTTTTTTCTTTATTTCATTGCGAACATAGGATGGTACCCAATTCCCCCATGATACAAACAACGTGTTCGGGTGCATATACTTAACATGGAATCCATTTTCTTCTAACTTTACAACTAAATATCCTATACAATCACCCTGGTTATAAATTGGTTCTCCAAATATATATTCAGGTACAGTATACCATACATGTGTATCCTTTTTTTGAGTACGTGTTGTACTTTTGATTTTGGTGTGTATACGATTCAGCAATTTATTGAACACAGATACCTGTTTTAAATCCCGCTGTTGTGATTTGTCATATAACTCATCTATGTTTAGTTTTCCAGTACTTTCTTCATCCGTTGAAAATAATAAATTAGACATATACTATTTATTTTTATTATGTGTAAAGAAAAAACATAGACAGTAATAACGTAATATAAGTAATTGATATAAAATGGTTTTAATCGCCGAACCGAAGGAATTCATATGTGCCCGCGACAATACCAACGAATGCATTGAGTGTGAATCTACTAATCAGGGAATCACTGACCATGATGCAACCACAATAATACGTCATATTGTGATTGTGGGTGGAGGCACAATGGGATTTTCATATTATGGCATATTAAAAGCAGCTCATATGAATAATTTATGGTCTATATCAAATATTCGTACTATATATGGAACCTCAGTGGGGTCTATTATTGGAACAATAATTGCATTAAATTATGATTGGCAGACGATTGATGACTATTTGATTAATCGACCATGGGAAAAAGTATTTACATATAACATGCAAACCTTATTTGCGTGCATTCACAAACAGGGTATTTTTGGCAGAAAAATAATTGAAGACATATTTACACCATTGTTGCTCGGTAAAAATATACTACCGTCTACCACTCTACTCGAATTTTATAACAAAACCAACATTGACCTACATATTATGGCTACTCATGTTAATGAATTTAAACAGGTGGATATGTCACATACAACTCATCCGTCGTGGAATCTTATTGATGCCATTTATGCGTCATGTTCAGTGCCAGTATTGTTTCAACCTGTCCATCATGCAAATAGTACATATTGTGATGGTGGCATATTTTCAAATTATCCCATTAATGAATGCATTGAAAATGGTGCGATACCGTGCGAAATTATTGGTATAAATAACCGGAATAAGAATATGATAGAACCTGATATGAGTCAGTATTCACTGTTCGATTACATCATTTTTTTAATTGGTAAACTATTTCAGCTTATATTTATTGATACGCATACTGACATTGGATACTATTTTTTAGTGAATATTGAAACAAATTGTTTGAATAATATAATGGAGGTTGCGACGTCAAAGGATGAGCGGGCAAGATTAATACAAAACGGTATTGATGTATTTACCCAACATTATTATGGCAACGCGTGAATGGATTATGTTTGATGGAGACAATATCATGCGGATTTAAATCTACATAGTATATAAAATATTATGATATTTACACCAGTTATAAATATTTTTGTTACGATAGCATTATGCATGTTCTCTCCATCGACCGCGACCACTGGTCCGTTAGTGAAACTGAATAACGGGGTTCAGTATCAGGGTAAAACCGATCATGATGGAGAATCGTTTAGAGGTATTCGATACGGACAATCACCAGAAGGTGATTTGAGATTTGCCCCACCCCAGATGTATGCGCCACCGACCGACGACATCATCGATGCAATGAACCTGGGTCATGTTTGCCCACAGAGTAGTTGTATGAAGGCTGGCTGCAGTGAGGATTGTCTCATGTTGAACATCTTCACTGGTACGAATGCCACAATACAAGCTGTCACCAGCGAAAACCTGCTACCTGTGGCAATCTTTGTACATGGTGGATCATATATGTCCGGTAGTGGAAACCTGTATCCAGGTGGTCCTTTGGTTAATTTCATGGACGGAAAGGGTATCGTCGTGACCATCAACTATCGACTGGGGGCATTGGGCTTCCTGGGTTCCTCCCAACTGCGCGCCATCGATACCAAGGATGGCTCTACTGGTAACATGGGGATCCAAGACCAGCGCCTCGCATTCCAGTGGGTGAAAGAGAACATCGCAGCCTTTGGTGGAGACGCCGACCATGTGATGATTTTTGGTGAATCCGCTGGAGCCGGAAGTATGACGATGCATCTGACAATGAAGAAGAGTTTTGGATTGTACTCACGTGTGGTACTGGAGTCTGGTGCATTCGCACAATGGAATATGCAACCTATGGCACATGCACAGAAATATTATGACGAATTCATCTCTTTCATTGACTGCACCGCGGATGACATGGCGTGTTTGCAGGCACTGAGTCTCGATGAAATCCATACTGCATACAAAGCCGTTGCAGGAGACGTTATTACTTCAGACCCCTTCATATCCGGACCGACCGTGGATGGTGTTGAAGCGACAGTACACTCATGGGTTGCTGCAGCCAACGGTGACGTCAACAAAGTACCCGTGATGTTTGGAACCAATCGGGATGAAGGATCCATGTTCTGTGACTTGCCTGAGGATGCAACAACTGACGACCTACACGAATACTGGACAACATTCGAGGTCGATGCTGCTGGTCAGGATGTTCTGGACGAAGTGTATTTGACCGACAAAACCTATCCTGAACGTAATAGTGCAACCGAAAACTGGTGGGCTGGAATGCGTTCACTCGGCGACAATGCCATGTCCTGCCCAGCTAACTACGCAGCAGCACAGTTACATTTTCAACAACCGGTGTATCAGTATTTCTTTCAACATGTGTCCAATTATGCCAATGGTCACGCCGGTCTGGTCATCCACGGGTCTGAATTACCATTTGTACTACATCTCAAGAATATATTCTTTAACATAAAGGACCGGAAAATGTCAGATATTATGTCCAGCTACTGGATCAACTTTCTACTGTCGGAAGGCGGTGATCCCAATGAACATCATGTGGGTAGCAAACACCTACCCGATTGGCCTCAGTACACAGATAACAATCCATATGTATTGAATATTGTTGATTATGATAACATTACACCAATGCAGTCCCTGAAGAAAGCTGAATGTGATTTTTGGATTCCATTTGTGAACCAAAGTATTCGAACTGCTGTTTGAAAAAGCCAGTGTAAATAAAATACAACCTTTATTTTTTATGCATTACTGTAAATGCATAAAAAAATGTTCAAGCACGGGTTCGAACCGTGGACCTTCGGCTCATAAGACCGATGCTCTAACCAACTGAGCTACGAGAACTAGTGAACAGTTTTAATACATGTTCAGGTATATCTTAAGCCCCCTCGCTCGCTTAAAACTGTGAGACACCATTAACGCAAAGTCTCTCTTCTAGAATTATGTTGTTAATAATCATAAGAACTGTTGTCGACCACTGGTCTACATCAAACTGTTAACAGTTCCACGTAATAGTTTTAGGATATTGTCTCTCCATTTCCTCATTGGCGATCTTACCTGGCGTCCACCTTTTCCCCCACCCGATGAGAGACTCGAACTCTCGACCACACGCTTAAAAGGCGTGCGCTCTACCAACTGAGCTAACCGGGTTTGTGAACAGTTTTAATACATGTTCAGGTATACCGAAAGCCCCCCTTTCCTCGCTTACGGTAGTGAGACACTCACGTACCAATAATTTGGTATATGTCCCTTCCTCGTTGGTGATCTTACATGGCGTCCACCTTTCCCCCACCCGATGAGAGGCTCGAACTCTCGACCACACGCTTAAAAGGCGTGCGCTCTACCAACTGAGCTAACCGGGTTTATGAACATGTCCCTCCATTTCCACCCCTGATCCTCCCCCACATATTATATACACGTTGTTTCTTTATGTATATTATATAAATCAATTTTCTAGCGAACAATACCGACCGAGAACGCATTAAGCAGTTGTAAGTATTTAATACAATGGTAATTTAAAACATATCAGTCATTCTTTAGTTTATCGTGCAATATATGAATTGCTTTATACATTGCCTCCATTAATGGCATATATTCTGCGTTTGTTTCTTTTTGTTTGTTTGCACGTACGACTTCTGCTCGTTCAATCTGTCGAACATCATCAGGATGATTTCCTATACCATTCTTTATAAAATGTGCACTATTTCGTTTGATTTGGTCTTCGTCCCAATTATTATGTTCTGCCTTCAATATTATAAATGTATGTATCTGGTTTTCATTGGACATATCCACATTTTCCATGATTTTTCGGTCTTGTATACCATCCTTAATCATTTTCAACAATTCATCCATATCATCTGAACATTCAGTATTGCTCATCAATGTGGTACAATGATCGGCAAAATGACCGGGTTGTCCGCATGTATCACACATATTTTCAGAAGTATTTTTCATATTTTCTAACAGGCTTTGTGTTGTTATGGATAGAATCTCTTCACAGAACGTACCACCACGAACGTTTTCTATACCGTATTTATCCATATACATTCGGGTATATTTATCTTCATCATATTCATCACAGTTCTTTATCAGTTCCATTACACGAACCGGTGCGTATTTGCTCGTCCATGCCAGCCCAGTTGGATTGAAATGTCGGGATAATTGAAATTCCGGATTATGTGTTTTACCGATATAAAACTTATCATCTTCTAATTGAATAACATAAATATACACCATTGTAAAAACGGTTTATATGGTAGTCGTAATGCATATTAATATTACAATTCATCTCCATTCAATTTTGTACAGTGTTTAGGATTTATTATATTGACATAGACATAATGTATACACCCTTGAAGATTTAAAAATGGGACTATTCAATATTATTATTAAATATTTATATATATATATTTAATAATGAATGAAAAAATAATTAATTTTTTTAAAGGACCTTTCCCAAAAAAATATACCGCACATGTTAAAAATAATAAAACAAAAAAAATAAGAAAAATCCATTTTGGAGATAAAAGATATCAACAATATAAAGATCGTACACCGTTAAAATTATATAAAAATAAAAATCATGGTACAATAAAACGTATGCAAAACTATTATTCTAGACATTCGGGAACAAAAAATCGTAAAAAAGCTATTAAACAAGAAAAAAGAAAAAGTAAAGGATTATATAATGCTAAAATATTAAGTCATGAATATTTATGGTAAATTATATCAATCCCATTTTAAATATTCAATTGTGTATATAATGGTGTATATAACTTTATATAATGTATATATAACTTATATATTATGAAAACGTTGTTGTTATGCTTGGGTCTAAGCATGTTAACAGTATTACATGGTTCAACCACATGTATTTGCACAACCGTACCATGTCCCGTACCAGGAGAGAACACAATACGCATGGGTGGTGGAACGGCAGTAATTACTTACGATTATATTCAACACGGTGATTATATTGTGGTTTCGTCAGCAAAAGGTGACATTACTCCCGCCGACCTAGACCATGGTACAGATACAACATCATGCACCCAACATTATTCACGCATGTTAGATGATGATGGTATAAAAGATTGTGATGCTGGACATATTTTAGCAAATCGGTTGGGTGGGTATGGTAACGAGCCATTAAATATATTCCCACAGGATGCTAGTGTGAATCGCGGCACATATGCACAATTCGAGAACAGTATCTATCAATGTGTCAATGATGGCGCAAAATCCGCAAATTTACACTGGAAGTTCATGTATTCAAATGAAACCCAAACTAAGCCCGATTCGGTGGAATATAGTGCATCGTTTTCCGGCGGCGAATGTACAGATTTATCTTCCGTGTTTACAAATCTAGGTTAACAGTGCAATACATATTTCACATAATTATATCTATATGTGAAATATTTACCCCCATCTCTCTATTTATCTAACATGGTGTTTACAAAACTCGATAGTGCACTGGTTGTAACACGAGACTCGAAATCAATAACAGTCGTATCGCGAACCATCTTAATGGTTGGATAAGATTCAACCCCAAATCGGTTCATTAATGCGGTTTTGTCAGTTGACACTGGTTCAGTGCAATCAACCTCTTTACACTTTATTGTATATCCGTTAATTACTTTATTGTGAAAAGACGTACTAAATCCAGCCCATTCAGGCAATGCGGTTTTGCAATGAGGACACCAATCTACGTGAAAAAAATATACGGTCGCTTCTTTGTCGCGTTCGTTTGAATTAGCCACGTCATCAAATTTATCATCGGTTACAGTTGTTTTCAACCACATGCGAATGGCAATAACAAATGCCAATACAATGGTTGCCACAATAAGGGCCTTTTTGTACGGCCGAATTTGTCTACCAATATAATCAACAAGGTTTGTCATAATATATATTTACGCGATATTTTTATTATATATTATAAACGTACAGACTAAGCGACTAAATGCCGAATATAACAATATTTAGTATATTTTTTAATATGCCGTTTATATAACTAAATATGATTTCCAAGTCAATTCGAAAAAAAAACAGCAAATCTATACATAATTCAAATAGACGAGCAGTGCGTCCACGAGTGACCGATATACACCAGGTGTATAGCGATGTCGATTACAATAGTAACGATGGGATGTTGACCAGTGTATGGGGACCGGGTATGTGGCACTATTTACATACAACTAGTTTTAATTATCCTGTAAATCCAAGCAAATGTGATAAGAAATATTATAAGGATTTCGTCCTTAGTCTACGCAACACCCTTCCGTGTGGCAAATGTCGTAAGAATTTGCGTGAGAACTTTAAGAAACTGCCATTGACGATGAAACATATGACGAACCGGTTAACCTTTTCGAAATACATGTTTGAGTTACACGAGCTTATCAATACAATGTTGGGTAAAACATCGGGTCTTACATACGAAGTAGTGCGTGAACGTTATGAACATTTTCGAGCTCGATGTGCAATTGTGAAAAATAATACAAAAACTCGTAAGCGTGTACGTTTTGCGAAAGGTAAAAAGGGTCCGGCTGAGGATGGATGTACAGAACCGCTATATGGCGAGAGGTCGAAGTGTGTTCTCCAAATTGTTCCAGAAAGCACTAATTGTGAGACATTAAGTATAGATAAAGAATGTATCAAAGAACGACGGGTTGTATCTTCTGCATTGAAACACCATACTAATTGACGAGAACCTGATATGTTTAGTCATTTTCATAAACTTAATGATTATAGCCGTAAAAGAATATAATATCTAAATATATACAAATAAATCTTCACATATATGTCACATACTTTGATCGCTTCGAATATTACGGAAGATTTATATCAACCGAATGTTGAACAAACTAAGAAAAGTCCTCCCCAAGACATGAAATTCGAGGAATTACACGAAGAACCCACATCTACAGTCGAGAGTATGACGAGAAAAATGAAACGGGTTCGAAAACAAATCCCATTTTGGGGGGAAAACCCAAATGTGCTTTTCCACAACATGTATATGTTTGAATTTTTCCCGATTGACGGAATGACACATGAGCAAAAATTAAATGCCATCACACGAACGGTTCTGGTGTTTACTGTAATCAGTTTCATGGTTACAAATAACATTCGTTCTATTTTATTTGCGATTGTTACACTCGGTGCAATTTACATGTTGCATCGGTATCATACCAAGGAGCTCGAAGAATTTGAAATGAAAAAAACAATGGAGGGGTTTAAATCTGCACCTGTAACAGATGACTTATTTAAAAAACATAACATGCCTGTTCCTGATGGTATATTTACTGAGCCGGATTCTAGTAATCCATTTGGGAATGTTCTGGTTACTGACTATGATTACAACCCAGATAAAAAACCTGCACCACCTGCATTCAATAAAAATGTGGAAAAGGATATTTTAAGTCAAGCAAAACAGTTTGTAGCCGATGCAAACCCTGACCATCCTGATATCGCAGATAAGTTATTTAAGGATGCCGGAAGTGAACTTATGTTTGAACAATCATTGCGTCCATTCAACTCTAACCCGAGCACTACTATTCCCAATGATCAGGCGGGATTTGCGGAATTTTGCTACGGTAGTATGGTCTCATGTAAGGAGGGGAATAAATTTGCCTGTGCACGTAATCTATCCAGACATACCAACTAGATCATTTAGTTAACATTTGTGACAAACTGGATACCAAATTTGTATTATATATCGATATAATATAAATAATCTATGGTACATGTGCATGCTGTACAATGGATGGTGGTAGTATATGGAATATATAATATAATTAGCGCGCTTACCATATTGCATATGTTAGATATACCGTATATTCGAAATATTCATTTTGATATGATTACAGACTATGATAATAATAACATTATGTTTGAACGGGTTGTTGCCTATACGATGGTTGCCAATGGTATTATTCGAGTATTGAATGGAATTACCCTCCACGATAGATCGAGTCAGCTGATAGTAAGCGGTACGTTCTTTTTAGAAGCGTTGATCATGAGTAATGAATATTTTGTATTTAATCGAATAGATCCAGTTATGGCATGGCTTACCATTGTTTTTACATTATATTTAGGTTATTCTACATATCTGTATCATTTTTAATCCATCTCTCACAAAATACTATCTCGTTGTATACTATATCTCATAGTTTATAATGACCTCACTTAGTTCATACACATTTAATAATACTGGGCGTATTGGTGACGATGCTACTGATAAAACACAACGTAATACTGCCAACTCTCATTACACGAATTATATGTTGACCGATCATTTTAGCAGTAAATTGTCAGATAGCCATGTTAATTTTGCCATGCAACAACCTACTATGAATTTCAATGGTTTAGCCAATGGTAATGGTATCCATAACGCGGCGGTTGATAATGAATCACTCTTAAAGTTGAAAAGTGAAGAAGAACGCTCCCTGGAAAAGTTGCAATTGTTTTCTCGTCCTTTTATTACTGTGCCTTATTTAGGAAGAGGCAGCTGTGATCCTTCCATCGAATCTCAATTGCAACAGGGTGAACCCGTTACAGAGAAGAAAAGTGTGTCTACTATTATGGAGAAGTCGTTTGGTGCATATGCATTGTATCCCACTGACAGTAAAATGGAGAATCGCGTCAAAGATACATCAAATACAGTGGAAGAATCTGCTCTAGATGGATGGGTGCGTGGTGGAAAATCTACACGTGAGATGCCTGTGGATAATAACAAATAAATTCTATCTAATTCCAACTGTTTATTTATAATTCTTATGTGTATTTTTACATATAAGAATCGGTGTAATGTAAATCCAACAATTACACACCTAATGGTTTTACTACATCTCCAATAAGTGCATATATCTCACTTTTCTTATACTTTTTATCATAGGTATGGATTCCTAATAATTTTGCAATGGCGACCAAATCGTCCATTTTATACATTCCAATGGTTTTTAATGGCTTCTTATCATTCTCAATTAGAAGACTGGTGTTTCTTATGTCCATAATATTTGCAGTGAGTAATGCTTCTATGCACACACTATATTTATTATTATCATTCTTATAAATGACATAGGTCTCGTTTGTTGCATCTCCTGACAGAAATTCCATACGCAACAACTTAGTATGGTTCAATATAATAATATTGATGTTGCGGTACGCACATATCGCGACTAGACAGGCAGCACTTGTCGTATTTACATCTGTCATTAGCTCGGATAATATTTCCTGAACGGCGATCTTAGTTGTTTTATGATTTGAATTTTTGATTGTGCTCGGGACCGCCATAATATCTTTTAATAATGATTGCTTCCAATTCATTTCACAAATACTATAATTGTGATGTATATTTATATATTCGGCATATTCATGTAGTACAATATATACACACCAAAATAGTGTATCTCTCTGTGCCGGTATAATTATATTCTTACTATCCTGATGCGACTTGGTTAGTGTGACTGGTTTGGAAGTCGGTGGAGGTGGGATAGCCGGTTCATCTGGAATGAACTCATTTTGCGTCATTGGAATGACGGGCTTGTGTAAATCCGGTGTTTTATTCGTTATTGTCAACATATAGGGGGACATTTGTTGGATGATCATATTATTATTCTTCTCAACTTCTATATCTACCTGATTGAATAAACTATTTGGTGGCTTGAATAACCGGTTGTGTAATTCTATATCCATTAATTTGTAGAGCTGCTATATAATACTGTCTCGATGTCTTTATCTTCTTTGCCATCATATAAAGCGGTCTTGAACTCAGTCTTCTGGTATTCTGTGGTAATTAATGTTTCTTCCTGATCGCACATATAGGTAATGTACTTCTGTATTTCTTCAATCACATCATCGGTAATATATGACAGGTTAACGTAAACCCCGCTCTTATTTTCATTCAATTTACATAGATGTTTAGATAAAATACGTAATACTTCCACCTGGTGATATTTGTTCATATTTTCAATAGACGTTTTCATCGTTTCGAGTATATCAACGTTCTCCATGTTGTGGTATTACATATTACATATAATGGGTTTATATAGATTTGCTCAATTGAATAATTCTCTTCAGTCATAGCATGTATTTTGATAATATATCCAATTATAATATATATGTCAACCAGCACTCCACCGATTATAAATTACACATTTGATGTGGATGGAACAAATTCCGGATCAGGTGGGGCGGTTGATAATGCTATCATCCAGTCGGCGATTCACGCGGATGCAGATATTAGTACAGTTGACACTGTAACTAAATTAACGGGGGCTGGGTCTATTGCGATTGGTACAATGTCCCATTATGGCGATTCTGTTCCACGCTTCAGTTTTAATACAGGAACCGCCTGGTCGATTAGTTTTTGGGCACGCCACAATACAGGTACAAGTGTAGACCGTATGCTGTTCTCGATGTATGATAGCGATTCACATGGTGTTCATAGTGGCACTGGTACCCCTGGATACACCCAACGAGTTCAACTTTCAACTACTGGAACTACGGTTGATTGGAGGTACCAAAATAGTGATTTGATATCTGTTAACAAAAATAATCATGATGGAAAGTGGCATCATTATGTTATTGCATGTTCTGCAAACAATACATCCAACTCTATCACTATATATGATGACAATGTTCTAATAATAACGTCGACAACCAATCAACCAGATAATACAAACATGCAATGTTACATCGGGGGTACATATTTCGCCACACTAGACATATATGAACAATCAATAAACGGTAACATTGATAATTTTCGTGTATATGATTTTGGGATTGATAGTACATTTGTAGATTATTTGTATAATTTAGATGTAGCTGTACCAATCATATATACTTCTGTAAATGGAGGATTTACGTATACTATCACCAATGATACTGATTATGTGATGGAGGCTGCCGATTATAGTATTATTCAAAGTGCTTTCGATAAATGGGATAATATGATTTCAGTTGATAGTCGATTTGGCGATTCTCATACAATTAATGTTACATTTGTAATCGACAGTTTAGATGTAGGGGTATTGGGCGGTGCAAGTATACAAACGATTCATTACATTGATTCACAAACATTTGGCAATGTTTTACCACACGAAGCCAATCTAACCATGAACAAACTGTATTTGTCTGGATTAAAAACTACTGTGCGGGATAGCGGAAACACGGGATATTATTCTGTATTATTACACGAGATTGGTCACATACTTGGTATTGGTACATTGTGGTATTTGACTGACACACCGAAGACCAGTTACGTTGATACAGATGGTGATACTAAGTATTATTATACAGGTGCAAATGCATTGCGTGAATATAAGGCATACCTGACTGAGCATATACGCAGTGGAATTGTTGGTATACCAATCGAAGACGATGGTGGTGGTGGAACTGCGGGGGGTCACCCAGAAGAGGGCACTGAAGGTGCCCTGACCGCAAATGACCGATATATAAATGGTATGTTTCATCCTGGATTAGATACTGAATTAATGACGGGATGGTTAGATAGTGCCCCAGTATCAACCCCTCTCAGTCGTATTACGTTGGGATTCTTAGAGGATCTCGGGTATACCGTAAATTATGATTTTGCGGATTCATATATCATAGAATATAATCTCGCTGATTTATATACAATGTCCTGGTTAGCAACAACTGACGCAAATAATTTAGAACAAACTTACATTGATGGTTTCTTAGAGGTTAGTGGTAATCTTATTACACGAAGTGGAGATGCTACTGTATTAGATGGTCGTCTATTTGTAACGAGTGGTGATGTTTCTTTCAATACCGGTAATTTATATGTTGGTGGTACCACTGGTATTGTCGGGGATTTTGATGTCGCTACAGATAAATTTACTGTTGCCGCTGCTACGGGTAATACGGTAGTCGCTGGAACATTGGGCGTCACTGGAGCTACTACCATGACCAGTGCTGCATTAAGTACCACATTAGATGTTACTGGTGCTTCTACAATTGCATCATTATCGGCTACGGATGTTACTGCCAGCGGAACATTGGGTGTTACTGGTGCTTCTACAATTGCATCATTATCTGCCACTGATGTTACTGCCAGTGGAACATTGGGTGTTACAGGTGATACAACAATGACAAGTGCTACATTAAGTACTACATTAGGTGTTACCGGTGCTACTACAATGACCAGTGCTGCATTAAGTACTACATTAGGTGTTACTGGTGCGTCTACACTCGCTGCATTATCTGCAACTGATATTACTGCCAGTGGAACATTGGGCGTTACAGGTGCTACAACAATGACCAGTGCTGCATTGAGTACTACATTGGGTGTTACTGGTGCTTCTACACTCGCATCATTATCTGCAACTGATGTTACTGCCAGTGGAACATTGGGTGTTACTGGTGCGACTACAATGACAAGTGCTACATTAAGTACTACATTGGGTGTTACTGGTGCTTCTACAATCGCATCATTATCTGCCACTGATGTCACTGCCAGTGGAACATTGGGTGTTACTGGTGCTTCTACAATCGCATCGTTGTCTGCTACTGATGTCACAGTCAGTGGAACAATGGGCGTCACCGGTGCTACTACAATGACCAGTGCTGCATTAAGTACTACATTAGGTGTTACTGGTGCGTCTACACTCGCAGCATTATCTGCCACTGATGTCACTGCCAGCGGATCATTAGGTGTTACCGGTGCGTCTACACTCGCAACATTATCTGCCACTGATGTCACTGCCAGTGGAACATTGGGTGTTACAGGTGCTACTACAATGACCAGTGCTGCATTAAGTACTACATTGGGTGTTACTGGTGATTCTACTCTCGCAGCATTATCTGCCACTGATATTACTGCCAGTGGAACATTAGGAGTTACCGGTGCTACAACAATGACAAGTGCGGCATTAAGTACCACATTGGGTGTTACTGGTGCGTCTACACTCGCAGCATTATCTGCCACTGATATCACTGCCAGCGGATCATTAGGTGTTACTGGTGCTTCTACCCTCGCATCATTGTCTGCTACTGATATTACTGCTAGTGGAACATTAGGTGTTACCGGTGCTACTACAATGACAAGTGCTGCATTAAGTACCACATTGGGTGTTACGGGTGCTTCTACACTCGCAGCATTATCTGCAACTGATGTCACTGCCAGCGGATCATTAGGTGTTACCGGTGCGTCTACAATGACCAGTGCTACATTAAGTACCACATTGGGTGTTACTGGTGCTTCTACACTCGCCGCATTATCTGCCACTGATATTACTGCCAGTGGAACATTGGGTGTTACTGGAGCAACTACAATGACAAGTGCTGCATTAAGTACCACATTAGGTGTTACTGGTGCTTCTACACTCGCCGCATTATCTGCCACTGATGTTACTGCCAGTGGAACATTGGGCGTTACTGGAGCAACTACATTGACAAGTGCTGCATTAAGTACCACATTAGGTGTTACAGGTGCTTCTACACTCGCATCGTTGTCTGCTACTGATGTTACTGCCAGTGGAACATTGGGTGTCACTGGAGCAACTACCATGACCAGTGCGACATTAAGTACCACATTGGGTGTTACTGGTGCTTCTACACTCGCAGCATTATCTGCCACTGATGTCACTGCCAGTGGAACATTAGGTGTTACTGGTGCTTCTACACTCGCAGCATTATCTGCTACTGATGTTACTGCCAGTGGAACATTGGGTGTTACCGGTGCGACTACAATGACCAGTGCTGATTTAAGTACCACATTGGATGTTTCTGGTGCGGTCGCATTGGGTGCAACATTGGACGTGGTTGGTGATGCAACCATGACTAGTGCTGCATTAAGTACCACATTGGATGTTTCTGGTGCGGCCGTGTTAGGTAATTCATTGGTAATTGGTACGCCTGCTGCTCCGGTAGATCCAGCGTTAGTCGCAGGTGACCTGAACTTTTCTGGGCTTCTTTATCAAAATGGCGTTGAATATAGTAGTGGGGCATTTACTAGTGATGTCGGCAAAGCATATTATACGGGGGGCAGTGTAGGTATTGGTACAAATGCCCCCGCCACAACATTAGATGTTAGTGGTGCGATTACTGGTAATGGTAATATGAATATTGGCAAACACGTAGCCATCAACAGTCTCAGTGTATCCGAATCGGTGGCGGCAATACAGACACTCGGTGAAACTTTGACATTTACTATACCCTTATTCATGACTGAATTGAGCTATTATTGTTCGATACATACCGTCAATATGCTTGGTGCTTTTACAATTGCAGATGATGCAACCAAAACCGATAAAACATATTATGTAAAAGTAACTAGTGATGCTCTTACTCCGTTCTTTTTATTCAGCGAAACTGTTGGAGGTGCCGCATTAAATACCTCATCTACACAAATCACATTATACTTAGGTAATACGTATACGTTCATTAAGGATGATACTAATACGGGTCACCCATTCATGGTTGGTACAGATGCCATTGTGAATACAACTGGCATGAAGATGATTAGTACAGGAACCGCAACACAAACCATTTCTGGTACATATACAAATCCTTATCCATTAACTGTTAATGGATTTACCAATATACAGAATAATTTAAAAGTAGATCGAGATCTCGAAGTTTCTGGTATTATTAAACAGTGGTAAATACGCAGTGTTAAATACGCGTTCTTATAACAAAAAAATGATTTATGACACATAATTTACAAATCATTTTTATATTTTTATTTTATTAGTTAGTCCTCCAATATATTCAATGCGGGTTTCTTCGCATTTCTGCCATTGTCTGTATGTTTATTGTCTACAATCTTTGCAATAACACAGATATAAGGGTCATTTAGTTCAAATCTTACACCAATGACACTGGTCATGATCATCTCGTTTTCCACAATATTTGAAAACCGTTTATCTGTAAAATGATGGTCACGTGCTATGAAAACCGTCACTGGTACAGTTCCATCAGTATCAACTACTTCGGCATGAATTCCTGCCTTAGTTATTGTCTTCGTTTTACATTCGATCAACATTCCATCTACGGGATGACAAATCATACATTCGAACACCACCTGGTATTCGATACGGTCACCCCGGATAGAACCACTGGAATAACTGGTAACCTTCACAGACCCTGGTCGAATGAAACCTTCTGCAATGCATTTTCCACTGGTTTTATGATCAATCACCCGTTCCAGGTTTTGTTTCACGTTATTACCGACTTCTGTAATCAACAGAAATACCTTCTGTGATAATACAGATTGACTATATACCCCATATACGCGATCGTTGTCTCGTTGTTTATTCATTTACTAGTATAATGACACAAAATATATTCTTATGTCATTTTATAAATCAGTTATCAATTTTTCAAAGTTTCCTTTTTACATTTTGGTCAAATCGTTCGCCAATGTCTTTTCGACATCAAAGAACCATACATGTTTTCCTTTTGTTTCAGGAGAATCGTTAAAATAGCGTATAACCATTTCCATCAACACGCAGAATCCCACCCGCATTATATTTTTCGCATTTTCATTAACATCGTATTTTACCAATCCTCCAGGTTGAACTGGATAAGGACTATTCGCTAAAACGTTATTATTGAAAATCTTAATTATGTCTTTTTTACCCATTACGCTACATTTGAATCCTTTTTTTGTTGCTATATGTTTACCGATTCCCGTTGGTTTTGTAGTTTCTTTTATCTTAAATACCATGTCGTTCTTTTTAAACAGGTGCATAAATCCAACAAATGGTTGGATTGTCGTTGTATCAATATAGTAACGTTCTCGTAATTTGTCCTTGAATCCACGAACAACTGATAATGTTGCTTTTTTCCACTGGCGCGTTTCTACGATTTGTACATACAAATCTATATGATTATTGTGACCAAGTGCCAATCCACGTTCTCCATTTTGTAATAACATTTTATCATCAAAATAAGTTTTCATAATAACGGGTGCCCTCGCCTTTGCACCTTCCTTTGCCATGATTTCGTCATCATGTTCATTAGCATTCATGGTGAGTTCAGTAGAGAACATCGACGAGTCAGTTTTATACAAATGGAACAATATGGTCAGTTTATCATCGATGTGTATTGTATCTAACCAATGATATACTGTATATTTTTCGATACTTATGAGGGGTATATGCATGTGTTTGTCTAATTCAATATAAACATGACCTAAATGTTTATACCAATCACTCTCGGCGGTTTCCATTAGATATTCACTGCTTCGTTTACGTTCTATTCTAACTGTTTCTAAATTAGCAAGCAGCTGTTTCAATAATACATCGTATTGTTTTTCTGTTTTTATTATATTGGGTAAAGTTTTTACTTGATCATTGAGAACCTGGACTTCAGGAATGTCAGTAGTGACCTTTTGTGTTGGCAATTCCATGAACATTTCGGCCGGTTTATAATCAACAGGAACCGTTCGTTCATATATAGTGGATTGTTCATCGCTAATTTCAACAGGTTGATAACCATAAAAATCACCAGAATTGACCAAATACCCGTTTCTACCGTATTTATCTGTGATGTAGTTATGCTTGTTCTCTATAAACATAGAAAGAACATAGTCTATTTGTTCAATTGGATATTGTCGCATGATTTGGATTGACTCTACTAACGGCTCTCGTTTATAGAATGTTTGTTCTTTGAATAAATCGCGGATACGTTTTGCGATGGCTCCATAATTCATCTTCACATAGTGTTCACTATATGTGTTTTTGTTAATATCTGTCTCATTAATTACAGTAGTTGGAGAACATACAAAATCACAATTCATATAATCACAAATACCGCTACCTTCTTTGTCCCCGATCTTATATTCTATTTCTTGTTTACTAGAAAGTGTAAGTTGGATATTTTGATTTTCAGCCAATGCATTTAGTTTATCGATTGTGAATGAGGATTGTCCAATATTTAATATACAATCTACCGCCAATTCCTTTAGTATTCGAGTGATTTTGCCGATTTGCAACGCCTTGTTCTCTGCATAACGGTATATATACAAATCTGCCGTCTCCTTTTCATCTGTTGGTGTCGATGCATGTAAATATATCTCTACATTTCTCTCTTCAAACGGTAAGTTGCAGTGACTTAAATTACGTACGGCGCGTCCAATGATTTGCTCTACTCGGTTCATATTATACCACGGTTCGAGAACATGTAATTGCCGGATATTCTTAAAATCCAGACCTTCAGCGGCAGCCTTTGTAATTAATATGACCTTTACATTTTCGCCGTTTTTATTATCTGGATTAGTAATATGTTTTAGATCTGCCAAATTATTAGGAGAAAATGACTTATCGCCGGTTATCATAACATATTTTGCTGGACGAAATTTCGATTTATCTTCCATATTATCGAGGGTTTTATATGTTGTTGCATCAATTTGCTCAGTTGGTGGTGCTGCGAATAGTGATTTCGTATGACTTGCAAATCCATATCGAGTAAATCCCAATTCTTCTAATGCTAGTGCCATTGGTACAACCCCACCATCTATAAATTGCGAATATACCATAACAATCCCGGTGGATTCCTGGATAAGATTACAAATATTATGTATTTTACCACTATACTTTTTAATATTGTCGGGATGAAAAACAGCACCATATGTATCAGTTATTTCCGGTTTATATTTGAAATTATGACGCAACTCATATGGGGTGCTCGTTTGTTCAAATGTCATTACATTAGATAATCCCTGTTTTCCAATCATATTATTTATAATATTTGTATTTTTTTGTAAAATATCTTCATCGACTGATGCACTGTCATCGTCACTGGAATCACTTTCACCCGAATCACTTTCACTCGTTTCATCAGGGTTTGGTTCTTCTACTGTAACTTCTTCCACTGATGATTCTGTCGAATCACCCGTAAATCCAACATATGGATACACAATGTTCAATGATTGTAGGGGTTCTCTAAGGTGCGTATATCCAAACGATTCCATATTTTCAAACGTCGGCATCTCTCTGGTTTCTCCATACGCATTCATTGTAGAAAAAGAACGTTGCAATAAGTGTTGAATCACAAAATCATATGCTTGTCGTTGATAATCACCAATGTCATTCATATATAATGGTATTTTGCTGGGTTTATCATCAATCGGTTTGTTATTCATTTGCATGGACGGATATGTTTCCAGGTTTAACACTTTATCTGGCGCAAAGTCGACGGGATAAATTCGATAAGGAAATGTATATGGATTTTCACCACGAACATAAGAAACATACCCTGTCAACTTCCGTCGCAGGAGTTCCTCACCTGCTTCTAATACACTTCCATCTGGCAATGTGCGTGATTCTATAAACTCTCCCTGTTTATCAAACACGTCACTCTCTTCGATCAGGCTTCGTTTGTCTACTGCGTTTAACATGTTGGTTAGCCATATAATTTCCCTATGATTATTATAGACAGGTGTCGCAGACAATAACAATAGTCTCATATTATATGCATGTTCACATACATACATTAGCAAATTGGCTGTCTTCTTCGATTCTTTATTGTCCTGCATAATACGTATATTATGAACCTCATCAATGATGACCAGACGATTGTTGAATATTTCTTGGATTTTACCAATTTCCATTTGTTTTTGCTGTTTCACCGAGAGATTACTATTCACATCGACCGCGATTTTGCGTTTTATATAATTCGCTAATTCTCCATATCCCATAAACAAATAATACTGATTAATGATGGAATTTACCTGAGCAATAACTCGGTCTTTAGTCACGTTTTGGATTTGCGTGGGATTAATTTCATGTAACAATGTACTGCCAATGCATGTTTCCAAATTCCATATTCCACCTTCTTCTCGCAATTTACGTTCATCAAACAACTGAAGTCTAAAGTTATTTTGTACATTGGGCGATGCAATAACCATGATACGGGGTGAAACACCAACCTGTTTCATATAATCTCGCATCTCTTCAGCGACACCAATAGCACTACATGTTTTGCCCGTACCCAATCCATGATACAACAACAAACTGTTGTATGGTGTCTGGAATGAAAGAAAGTTTTTCACAAACACCTGATGTGGCATTAATTCAAACTCAGCCTTGCACATTTCCTCTGCTTGTTTTTTTACATCATATATTTCTCCATCGTACTGGGTGTCGTTAAATTCCTTTCGTTTTGCTATTTTTGAATTGAAGTTAGGATCATCCAACTCCGGATATAAAAAATCATAAGTGTCTTCTAACTCTATGTTTTGTTTTTCCAATATTTCTTTATTTCGTAGGAACTCATTGTATTTTTTCTTATCTGTAATGGCCGGGGAAACACCTAATAATTTGTGTATTTTTTCCTCATCCTCTGTCAAACTAACATCTATATCCGGAACATCATATGCATTGAGGTTATCTGGGTCAGGTGGTTCAAATTGTTCATCAGCTTTGACTGGACTAAGTGAGTTCAGTTCGGTTTCTACTAACGATGCAACTTTTGTAGATACTACTACCGGAGGGGTATCATTAGTTTCAACTGTTTCAGGTGCGACAACCTCAATATCGGGCTTCACCTGTTGGTCACGCTCCAACTGTTCCAAATAAATCAGTTGAATAATCAGTTCATCCTTTAATGTGCCATAATAGGTGCTTGTCGTATCTATAACCAATTTCGTTTTCAACTCCTTAATTATCTTTCCCATACGCGGGATGGTCACCAACTTATCATCGATTTTGTGGTGTTTAAGTTGATCAATGCGGTCAAAATTCTTATTTAAAAAGGGGAAATCATAGTTTTTCCCTCGTTTCCCATCAACCGTTAATATTATATTACGGCCAGCCGAGGTCAATGTTAAGTCAGTCAACTTGTAACATATCTTTGTTTTTGAATCACATCGTTGTCCAACTGAGCATTTTTCGGTTGCGCACGATTTTTGCTCGATGGGCTCGGCAACGATTGGTTCAGCAGAACTACGAAATGGGTTTAATCCAGATAGTTTCTCCATAATGGTTGGTTCCGCTATAGTTGGTTCTATTGATGCAGGTTCTTTTACTGGTTTGATTTTTAATTTACGCCGAGTATTATTTTTGGGCGATCCGCCTGTATGTTTTCGCGTACTGGCTGGCATATATTAAAATAGGTGTATATATTTTACACACATATTTCATTTATCTAATTTTACTAACGAATTATATAAACGTTATATAATATTGAGTTAGCATTCGGTTTATATTTGTAAGTAGTCGTTTCTTTTCTAAATTATACGGTCGCATAACGGAAATACAATCGTCAAATGTTTTCCATGCCATTTGACTAACCTCAGTTGGTTCATAATTAGAAATATTGTTACTATTTTCGTTGGGTATATGGGCAATATAATATTTATGTTTATAAGATTTATAGTTAGAACCCGTAAATATCTCTTCAAATGGGCTGATATTACGAATATTACATATATGCTTTCGCATAAACCCAGTTTCTTCGCAAAACTCACGCATAGCACAATCATAATCCTTTTCCTGATAATTGCGACGACCCTTTGGGAACCCCCATTCTGGTTCACTCCACGTCGGGTATTTATTGCTGTCTTCGATTAATGTAGCCAATGTGTATGTGTTCGTATTATTATGTACACCCATGCGTAATTGTTCCAATTTATCACGTGAACCGTTTTCCTCATGTTTATATTGATTACTAAGCGTGTTAATCCCCCATATATACTTCCACAACTCTGCAAATGACAATGTAAGCAGGTATTGTTTTTCGGTATCAGTCATTTGTATCAACATATTCATTATATAATCCTTATTATGTACGGAATACTTGCCTCTCATAAAATCTATAAATCCAAATGAATCTTTTCTACAGATTGATAGGTATTGTAGTTCGTTTTCAACCACCCGAAACGCTACAATTCCAATACTGGTTATAGGTAATTTACATAAATGATATACATGTCCAGTCTTTCCGCAATTGTTACAATAATTATCACTCATTCTATATGTGTTATACGGTTATCTTAGATGAATATAATCACATGTCTTTATATAACTATTATTTTAAGAAATGTTTTTTGACCCGACTGTTTGGGGTCCACACTATTGGTTTTTTTTACATACAATTGCTGAATCTTATCCAGACCACCCGAACGAAGTTACTAAACGCAAATATTACGATTTAATACAAAATATACCGATATTCATACCTATTAGTGAAATCGGTAATAAATTTAGTCATCTTCTCGATAAATATCCCATCACGCCGTATTTGTGCTCAAAGGACTCTTTCGTAAGATGGATGCACTTTATCCACAATAAAATTAATGTATCGCTCGAAAAACAGGAGATTTCATTACCAGAAGCATTGAGCAGATATCGTGCAAAATACAAACCCAAAATGGTATATTTAGCTGAAAAAATAAACATGAGAAAGCATTATATTTACGCTGGTCTCATACTTGTAACTCTGTTTTTGATTTACACGTTTTATGAATAACCGCGACAAACATATTCTCATGCTATTATAAAATGCGGTTAGAATTATTCATCTTACTTATAGCTGGTTTCATTATAGCAAATATATATACAGATGGAAAATACTCACGAATGTTATTATCCGGAAAAAAATATTATCAAATGGCAGGTGTTGCATTCGGTGCATTGATGATATATATATTGTTTAAGCGCAATCCATTTCGCGCGCAACAAATTGTAGGTGCGTCGAGTGAATATTTAAAATACATGCCAATCGATCGAAACACATCAAATATGATTTCCCCCATTTTGGATTTTACAAGCAAACAAAATTTTGCAAATCAATCACATAACAGCATGAATGGTGGGGATTCAAACCACCCAATAATGGCAATGCCTGAACGTCAACAGATGCATGCTGAAAATCGTATCGTTCAATCTGGGAAAAAATCGACAAAGAGATCGGTCAGTGAAACCAAAAAGAAATTTGTAGCTTCACGTCAGGACTGGAAATGTGGCGATTGCCAAAATCAATTAACTGCATGGTTTGAGGTTGACCATAAAGTGCGATTAGAATATGGCGGCAGTAATCATATTGACAATTTAGTTGCTTTATGTCGGGAATGTCACGGAAAAAAAACCACAATGGAGAACCTATAACGATTTTTTGATACTCACCTATTATTATCAAAAAACCGAACTATTTAATATCATGTCAATCTATACACCTATGAAATTACTTGATATAATAACAGTAGATAAATATAGAAAAACACTTGTTTTAAGTATATCGCTGATTATTTCGGGCATCACCCTTTTCTATTCAAAGAGTGACGATGCCAATGATAAAGAACAATCAAACTCTAATATTTATGTTGCAATATTCTTTCTGTTATTTGGCATAGGATATTTCGCACATGTTGAGCTCACCTCACGATTGGCTGAATATATATGGGCAATACCAGTGATTGCTAGTAGCATTCTTGCAATATCACTGATTATTTACACATTGGTGAAAGTAAACAGTAAATCCCTTGACCTGATTACCTACATTGTGTGGTTGGTTATTTCACTTATAGTAATCATTGGTCTTGCCGTGTTTTTTTACATATTTAGTAATTTTTTGAAATCATTAACTGGATGGACCGGGTTTTACGTACAACTATTATTTTATATACCATGTTTGCTATTATCCTTTATTCATTATATTATAAATGAATTTAAATTAACAACGAGCCCTGTACTCATTTTGTTTGTAACAGAAATTGTACTGTTACTACTTTATGTATATTTGCCGGTATTAATCAACAATATGTCCAATGCAGATGGTATACCCATCTTAGAAGAAAGTGTGTTTTTGAGCACCGAAAATACCTTCCCTGTAATCAATCAACATATTAAAAATAGTAATTTCGCAAAAACATTTATCGAAGATGGGAAACCGGTTGGCATAGATGCAGATGCAAATGAGATCAACCAATATAATTATACACTCTCTATGTGGACATATTTAAACAATCATGGCGAGAACCGAGTTGCATATAACACGGAAAGTAATATATTTAATTATGGCGACGGTAAACCCAAAATAACGTTTAATAGCGGGAGCGGTGATGCAGCCGAACCATCCGGTGTATATCGTATATATTTTACAAATAATACTGATTTGAATGATAATGGGGTTACTGTAGATACAGACGATTTCAAACCCTATTACGAATTGAAGTTGCCCTCACAAAAGTGGAATCAACTCGTATTTAATTATACGTCTACCCATGTTGATCTATTTATTAACGGACGACTAGAGAGAACATTCTCACTTAAAAATAAACTACCACGATTCACTGCAAATGATGTCATTAAAACAGGGAAAACATCTGGATTACATGGGGCAATTAGTAATATACGATATTTCCCCAAAACACTCAGTAAACAACGAATTGCGAGTATGTATAATTTGTTTATGAAAAAAACCCCACCCGTAAATAATTTATAGTTATTAATTATATAGTAATAAACATGAATTGGATTGCCATAGTTTTAGCCATAATAGTTGTATTATTATTTTACATTTTATATCGGTTCTTTTTATTAAAGTCAACTGAATTAACTCCAACTGCCAATTTGAACGGAGCTAATGATAATATTAATATCATAAATAACTCAACCAGTTTACGTTACGCGTACGGAATATGGGTTTATGTAAATTCATGGGATGCGAACACCACCGATAAGATAATTTTTGCAAGAAATGACAACATTGAGCTTAAATTAGCTGCCGATTCACCAACACTTATATGCTCCGTTGCTATGAGTGATACAGATAAAACATTGAAACCCATTGAAATAACGAATAATTTCCCTCTACAGAAATGGGTGTATATTGTTGTTAGTGTTGATGGTCAATACATTGATACTTATATTGATGGTAAATTAGTGAAATCCGGGAGAATGTATGGTACGACTGTATCCTCTACGGCTATACCTAATGGTAGCTTCGATTCTGGTACCGTGGTTAAATTAGGTACAGGATGGGATGCACATGTCGCCAAATTTACACATTGGTCCGAACCCGTTGATCCACAAACTGTCTGGACTAACTATATGGATGGTAATGGGCAAAGTGGTACCATGAAGAATTTTATTTCGTCCTATGGAATTGATTTTACGGTACTTAAAGACAATGTCGAACAGACAAAATATTCTTTATTTTAACTCCCGACCGTAATTGTATCTAAAATAATAAATTGTTCTATATGTATATAATATATAGTACAATCATGAATATGCAACCAAATGCCCCACCTAATACTACACCGGCTTCGTATGAAGTGCCCCAGGGTATTCAAAATGTTGGATCGAGTATTAGTCAAACATATGATAATGTATCTCAATCTATCAAATCTAGCATAGACGGATTTTCAGAACAAGCGGAAGCCGGGGTAGGGGCATCTACCGGCTTTTTGGATTCGAATACAATTATTGCCAAATTTGCCTTTCTTATTTTAATTATCATCATATTCATATTTCTACTGAATTTAGGAATTGTGGCTATTCAGTATTTTATGACACCATCAGATAGTCCATACTTAATTAATGGCATGATTGATGGGAATCGTGGACAGACAATACCCCAAGACCCCAAAAAACCGGATTCTATACTTATCAAACGATCTAACAATGAATCTAGTGGTATTGAATTCACCTGGTCTACCTGGATAAGGATTGATGAATTTGAAGAAGTTACTGAAAAATACCAGCACGTTTTCCACAAGGGGGCTAATACATTTGGTGAAGATGGGGTGGCATCTACAACCAATGCTCCGGGATTATATATTAAACAGAGGTCCAATGGGAACGGCGCGAATACGGCAACATTAAAGGTAGTGATGTCAACAAACGCGTCGGGTAGTGACAATACAAAAGAGATTGACGACATTCCTTTACAAAAATGGGTACATGTTATTATTCGTATGCAAAATACAGTTATGGATGTTTATATTAACGGGACTATTTCTGGTAGATTAAATTTATCAGAGGTGCCATTACAGAATTATTATGATGTCCAGATTTGTAGAAATAAAGGGTTCACTGGCAAATTATCGAATTTACGATATTATGATTACGCTTTGAACATTTTCCAAATCACGAAAGTAGTGGCTGCTGGTCCCAATACAGCAGCAGTGGATTCCACTGAAAAATTAGAGAAAAATTATAATTATTTATCTTCATCGTGGTATGCAGCCAAGGTATAAGTATAAATTGTTGTGAAATATTTGAATAAATATATATCGATTCAAATATATTCTTATTATAATGTAAATAAGTGATGGCTGAACCCAATGTATCAACCGTTTTTTGTAATTTACTAACCCAACGCAGATATAACCAAATAAATAATATACCTCCAGTTCGATTTACTCCATTAAATCCGTATGTTGCAAATGCACAAGGCGTTTCATATACACAAGCACAACTTAATATGCGCAGAAAAACCGAGATATTAAAATACAACAAAAACTCAACGCAAGGACCTAGACAAACCAAAGTAGAGAGGTTTGCATTACTGACTCGTGGTAATTATAGAGCATCTCGATTGAGTTGTCCAACTGCTAAGAATATTCCCGTATTATCCAGCGCTGCTGGTGTACCCGGACCACCTATTTATTTAGTAGAAGACCCTAGTGTGCCGTTGTACAATTACAATAAAGATACGAATGCTTATGCTGAAGAGGTCGTCGATGATACCCAAGGGTGGTCATTTATGGTCGAACCTAATAAATTATGTCAATCTAATAATGCAACTACCACATTTGCTACATTAAATATTCGTGAGCCTATTTCACAACCGTATACGGCATTTACTCTAATAACTCCTGTGATATTCAAAATTGTGGGAAGCGATGTTGATAAAGTGCCAATTGGCGATGGTGCGGGCACGCCTATAACAGCTACTGTCCTAGTTACCGATCTACAATTTCAACCCTACTATAACGATAGTCCTATAAATAATAATATTCAGTTGAATACACAGTTTGATACTACATCCACTTCCATAACTATTACACCTGGTTATACTGGTACTGGTGCCGCAACGACATATGACTATAGTTGCGACAAATACGTCGGTCTTTTAAAAATAGAAAATATCATTCTATCGACTGAACCCGGGTTTGTATACCAATTTAAACTCAATTATAATGTAACCCTTACTGGTGGTGATATTTTAACCAGACAACGTACAACATTTGGTATGTATTTAAATGTGAATTCTACCTATGATATACTCGAACCGGTCAACTGTTTACCCATAGACAATACCCCATCTACCAGCGACAAAAAAGTATCATTTAGTGGAGTTTCGATGTAACATCTATAATGGGAAGAGTGGGTCACATTCAATATAATGGTCATATTTATCTCTACATAACGGACACGAATCACACTTTATTACACAATCTGTACAAATACGGTGTAAACATCCTGGTACTATTAATTTTTCTGGTATAATTATTTCATAACATACTGGACATTCTTCTCGTGTTGCCACTTCCGTATATAGTGTCCTAAAATATGTTTGTAACCGGGTATAATTAGTAACGGATCGGGCTTCTTCGCTGGTTAGACGGTGGTGCAATATCGCAAATTTTTTATTTTTTTTGATCAACTTCGTCGTTAAACAGTCTATCTCCTTTTTATATATCTCTATTTCGGTTAATGGTCGTGGAAACGGTGTATGGGCTTTATGGTATATGATTTTAATATTAATTACTATATCACTTACAGGGACTGTTGTTGTGGGATTTGATATAGATATATATGATAATAGTGCGCGTCCTTCATATAAGCGATATGAATAAAAATGTTCATCAAATGCTTCAGTGAATTGTGCAACCGTCGGTACATCATGGGGTCCATATGTTAGTTCGCGCACATTTTCTTCCCATATTGCCTCTTCGTCGTCATCATCATCTACAATTATTATTTCAGCCGGTATTGTCAGTTCATAATTCTGTATAACCCGCGTTTTATTCGTGGTTTTACTAAGCAACGCATAATCTTTAATACAATAATTCCGGATTAATTCGTCTTCCCCTTCCGCGGTCGCCAATATTACATTAATATTTGACATAAATGAAGTCAATGCTGCTTTAAATAATTCATCTCGCGTTACTTTAGGCATTGTGTTCGTTAGATTTTTACAGCATTGTGACAATTACTTATCCATTGTCAATTTTTTGACATAATAATTATATAAGAATAGTATATAATTATGCCTCGTTGTCCTACTGGTTCCAGACGATGCCCGCCTAAGGTGGGCAAATGTCAAAAAACAAACAAAACTGCTGCTAAGCGTAAGCGCTCCGTTAAGCGTACAACAAAACATAACCGATCTGTTAAAAAACAGTCACCTGCCGCACCTGCTGCTGGTGCCCCCCACAAAACAACCATGAAATGGATTCCTCATCTTAAAATGTGTACATCCAGATTTAATATTACATTCAAGGAAGCCATGACAGATACACGTTGTAAGAATCTTTACCAGCTTGGTCACGAATAATCATGTTCAATCATTCCGTTGTAAATATCTGCGTTTATAGGAAGAAACTTCGTCAAAGTTAGTCGAATACGACTTGACATCAAAATCATATTCATCTATTTTACAAATTATACAATAGCTGATATATTCACACATGTTTATATATTTCTCCAATCTACTATAATGTTTCGTCCAATCAACTACACCGTCAGCATGATACATAAATACATCTAACATGGTGTTGGGATTATACATATGTATACGTAGGTCGTATGTGAATTCTATGTCCGTATAATCCGTGAATACATTATACACGGCCTTTATTTTACTTACAATACGTTTGTAGTTATCTATAGTTGCTTTATCTAAATGCTTACGGATTATAGTCTGCTCTGGTATTAACCAGTCACGCGAATTCATGTCCATATATTGTTGGTTTATTTCTGCCTGAATATTATCCCATACGGCGGGGGTTTCATTTTCAAGTGTATCACTTTTTTGTTCTACTAAAAATGGTAGTGATGGGTTAATTTGTTGAATACATTTGATACCTATCCATTTTAAATCGTCTAATATGGACCTATCGATTATAATATCACCGAATTTTGACAATTTACTCAACATATTCGATTCATGTGTAAATTTATCATTGGATATATTTAATGCATTTAATTCGCCATGAATTTGTTCGGGGGTCCATGTGCCAATCTCGGTATGTTCTGCCAATATCGTTTCAATCGTTTGTGTTCGATCATCAACTCTATGTAATGTTGTATTCTGTTCATTCATAATAATCATACGTTCGGCCATGCTTAGATGTTCACGACAATATGTGCCTCCGCGAATATTATCAATACCATAGTTTTTCATGTATTTTTTTACAAAGAAGTCTATTTCACCATCCTGTTGCAATTTGGTCGACACCTGTACTCGAATAGGCTTGTATTTTTGTGTATATGAATACAATAATTCGCATTCCAATAGAATGTTAGGTTTATCGTTTGGATTGAGAGTTGATGTGTGCAAAAATAATCGTTTATCTTCGAGTAAAATAATATGAAGATGCGCCATCGTTCTTTGTGTAAATAATATAAATCGCACAGTTTATATTATTTTTTGACCAAATAAGTTACATGTGTATGTCGTTTACATTGCGTGGGAATGTAAAAACGTACTTTTGGTAGGGTTAAGGCACATTTTTTGGGTGGGAAAAACCTGTCCCGACATACATTTACTACTATCGTTTACGTCCATGCATCCACGTTTGCCCTGATATTCACCCACTAAGCACCATGAGTTCTTACCTGCTGTAATTGGCTTTTGAATGGGGTCAACACCAGTGTCTACATCTGGTTCATTATTATTATGTTTCGATGTATTCAATGTGTTATCGAAAATAGACGAATTCATCGAAGAATCCAATTGTTTTACGGCAGATGAATCTACTCCTCCTCTACTCACATCTTTCAATAAATCTGCTGCAGATTGCACTGTATCCCCGGCTAAATCAAGACCCGTCTTTGCTACATCAGTTACGATATCAGTGGATTTATCAATAACTGTACCAGCTGTATATCCAAATACAGACAGAATCTGTGTAAATAATGGTCCAAATACATTGCTTATTGTTTGTATTAATCCGCCCATTGATGCTAACAAATTTATTCCTATGAATGATAATATGAGCAACCCAGATAACGCGATTATAATGAAATTTTTACCACTAAACATACTGGATTCGTCAGATGATATCATAGATAATTCATTTTCCTGATTGGCTGGTTGTATTTGTGTTGAAGATTGTTCGAATGATTGGTTCATAATACGTATATTATAACCCGTTATTTTTTACTATCACAACTAAGAATAAATAAACCTACAAAAGTATTTAGACATTCGTTCGTAAATAATGTATATTTTGTATTTGTATTACAATGAATTTGATTGGAATGTTAGAGACCCTTTTTTTCGCGAGTTTAGGAATTACATTTGTATTGGTGCTATTCCTGGTATATCATTTTAAACAGCGTGTTACTTCGTTGGAGAATAAATGTGATACTATGTTTGAAATCATTAACAGTATGGTTAGTGAACTTGGTCACGTTCGTTCGGCACTTAATGGAGCGGCTATGCCTGCCGGTAATATGGATGTCATTCGGGAAGAGATTATGATGAATACCAATACGGTGGATAATGGATATGTTAGTGACTATAATGAAGAGTCAGGTGACGATGATGAGGATGAATCTGGTGATGATGATGAGGATGAATCTGGTGATGAGGATGAGGATGAGGATGAGGATGAGGATGAGGATGAGGATGATGAATCTGGTGATGATGAGGATGAGGTGGTTGATGTGGTTGATGTGGTTGATGTGGTTGATGTGGTTGATGTATCTGTTGATAATGACCGTGAAACAGTAAAGGTAATTAACGTTGAGATTAGCGGTGAGATTGATGCGATTAGCGCGATTGATGTAGACAATGAGTTTGATCATGATGATATAGACCAAAATACAAACGACAACAGTGTTATGTTAGAGAATCTAAAGGAAACTGAATTACATGTAGATAAACTAGATGAGACTGACAATATTCCAGACGATTCATCGGTTGCAACATTCTCGAGTATAACCAAAAATGCAACGAGTGTATACAAAAAAATGACACTACCTGTATTGAAATCATTGGTTATTGAAAAGGGGTTGATTAGTGACCCCAGTAAAATGAAAAAACATGACTTATTAAAGCTACTCGATACAATGGATCTTTAGAGATAAATTTATACCAACGATTTATGTTATTCGTGGTCAATACCCGATAACCATATTTATAATATATAATTCTTTCTATATATTATAAATGCAAAATTCACAATCTATTTACCCAGAATCTATTAGAAGTGCATATCCTGTTATAAAGGAAACAATACCACAATCCGAGTTGGGTTATGGTACGAATAACAAGTACCCTCAATTTCCACCATTAATGAGCGACGGCCGTGCAGTTACTGCATCATGGCAACACGATGCTGTTACCAATGCGAAAATAATTGATGAAAATAAGATTCAATCTAATTGGGAATATCGCCGGTTTCTAACCAACAACTCGGTTGATGTTATGGAACAAAATTTCCGCGAAGCATCTAATGATCTGGGATATACTACCCGATTCGCATCCGCACCTACAATACAATCTAACAAAGTTTCGGGAATGACATCTCCCCTTTTGTATACATCGGTGAATGATTATACGAAACATCTAGGTCATGCTACCAGCGATTTAAAAACAAACTATTTGTCCAGAGAAGAATTAAATGCACGTAAGGTATCCCCCGTGGTTACACAAGATACGTTTATCAAATTTATGAATGCGGTTCCAGTTGAACCTAAGAAATAAGTAATTTATTGAATATGAAATATAGAAACAGTCAGTGCTATATTTCATAATGAAGGTTATTAGTTTTGATATTGGTATCAAAAATATGGCATATTGCGTGTTATCTGTTACACAAGACCCTATAAATCCGGTTGTTATTCACGATTGGAATGTTATTAATATGATACGAACCGACGTCGCCGATACATATATATGCACATGTAAGATTGCCGGTAAATCTAAAAAGGCAGTGGCCAAACCATGTACTACAAAGGCTAAGTATAAAAAAGGCGGTGAATTGTTCTGTATGCGACATGCAAAGTCGAATAAAACATGGATGATTCCAACTAAAACACAAACATTATCGTATGTCAAAAAATTAAAGGTGGATGAATTAACCACATTGTGCAATTCGCACATGTTATTGGTCAATGTTGACAAGACTACATTACGAAAGGCAAATATGATTGAAATACTTGATTCGTTTTATTCAAAACAATGTTTTGAGGCCATTGTTGCTGCTAAGCAGAAAAATGCGAACCAAATTGATTTAATCCAGATCGGTAAAAATATGAAAGTATTAATGAATGAACTTCCCGATGTGGACACAATCACACATGTTGTCATTGAAAACCAAATATCTCCAATTGCCAATCGAATGAAAACCGTACAGGGAATGTTAGCACAATATTTCATTATGAAGAATGAGGATGATATACACATTGAATTTGTATCGTCTTCTCATAAATTACGCCAATTTCGTGACATATGTGGCCCAGATTTTGTGACAGATCCTACTCCTGCCTCAAAAACCAACAAAACGAATCCAGATTATAAGGCTCATAAAAATGACGGGATCAAATTTTGTCAAAAAATAATACAAAACAATAGTGGATTGTCTTTGTGGAAAGATGCACTGAATACCACGAAAAAAGACGATTTAGCGGACTCTTTTTTACAAGGGTTGTGGTACTTTAAACATCGAAATATTATATTATATGCGGACGATTTAAATATTAAACTTGTATAAATAACATAAGAATGGAAATCATTGACATTGGTGTTGATAATTTAGAGCCTATTTCGCTTGATTTTAACGGTTCAACACAGCCCGGACCTCCCAAAGTTAATTTTGGTTCAGGAATTGAATTGCTGATGAATGATAAGAAACGATCTGCATCCAGTGATAATGTTAAATTAGATTTAGGCGATTTAGATAGTCTGGAGCAAGAAATGAACGCATTATCGGAAACCGCTACCAATGCAGCTTCTGAATCAAAATCGGGTGGTGGTGGTGGCATGTTTAGTGGTATGTTTGGTAGTAATGATCCGTCTCCTCCTCCTCCTGCAGCCATTAAATTAGATGATCCTAATGATTCGTTTTTGGGTCAAGCCACGAGAGACAGTGCCGGTAGCACGAAAACATGGGATGGTTATTCCAAAATGAACGATATTCCCGCTTCTGGACCATCCTCCTCATCTAAGCTGAACGACAGAGATAAGAGACGCAAGAAGCGCATGATGCTTAAGAAAATGGAGGACTGGTATGCTAAGGGACAGCTCAATAATAGTTCCAATTTCAACATGGAATCATCATTTGAGGAGATTGAGGATGAGTACGAAACAGTAATGGAAGATAAGCGAAAAAAGGATTCTATCAAGTTGCAGGGATGGTGGTTTATGACATTTATCAACTCCATCGAATACGGAAATGCCGCATTCAATCCTTTTGATTTGAATTTGGATGGTTGGGGAGAACAGGTGAGTGAGGATATTGAAAGTTACGAAGACATTTTTTCGGAATTGCATGAGAAATACCAGGGTGGTAAAATGGCACCAGAACTATCACTGTTGCTCAGGGTTGGATTCAGTGCTGCTGTGTTGAATTTTTCAAACAAGGCGCTGTCCACCGCCACTCCCGCATTCAATGATGTTATTAAACAGAGCCCCGAATTAATGAAGATGTTCACCAATGCCACTGTTAGTAGTATGAGTCAACAGTCTCCTGGATTTGAATTTGCGAATAATTTAATGCAGGAACACGGGAATAAACCACATGGTGCACCCCCACCGGCACCGGTAAATACACAGGAACGTGCCCCACCCCAACGTCCCGGCATGACATTTACAGAAGCTCCCAGTAATCGTCCTGATATTAACGCCAGTCGTGGGACCATGTTCAGGGAACAGGGTGTTGATATGAACAATAATTTCCAGGGTGTAAATGATGCACCCGCTCAAATGAAAACACCGACTCAGCGCCCCGAAATGAGAGGACCACAAAATAGTGATATTGATAACATTCTATCTGGATTAAAGACCCGCACGGTTGATATTCATGAAGCCCCTCCTGCTTCCGCAAATCAAGGAAATGATTCCATGATTTCAATTACATCATTAAATGAAATGCAAAATACAAATATGCCCAAACGTGCTAATCGTAGAAAAAATAAATCGGATAAAAACATAATTGCACTCGACATTTAAAATTTGTTGGTATAAATTATCGACGGTATAAAAAAATATACAGTATGTATATTTTTTTAAGGAATCATACACAGATGAACGGGAGAGAAAGAGAATGATGGATAAGAGAGATAGAGATAGGGATGGATGCATTTATGCGCAACTCTGTGCAAAATACTTAGCAAACAACCAATTTATTTGGGGTAGTACATATGTTTCTGTTGTGGGAGGAGGGGATCTATCTGCTACCATTGGCACCCCAGTTGCCTTCACCTTTACGATGCATAGCTTTTGTAAATTACACAAATTCTTCATAATTATCACTGTTGATAAGTTGTTGTTGATACGACCGATATTATTATTTATTATCATTCAATTTTTTACATTTTACGTATAATTACATGCCTCCTCCATCACCTCAGTAACACTGTCATCAGCAGCCACATAAGCCATACAGGAGAATCCTCGTGTGCAACCGGTATATTCGTCAGCAACACTCGACCCATTGTACCATTAAAATTAGATTCGTCAATGATTCTTTCCATTATATTTACTGTTGCATTACACTAATAATCCAATACAAAATCAATTTTTGTATACATCCCATACTAATAGTGCATTGTTCTGGTTCTCAATTATCCTCATTGAATATGGAAGCACTATAAATCGTCTACATCATAATAGGCAGCGACAAGTTCATCTGGGTCTAAATGTGGTTGATTGTATAACACATAATCAACAGTCAGGAGATCGACTTCTTCGTTACATTGTGCATAATCCTCATTCAGCACATATTTAACACATATATTGACCGTTAACTTCTGTGTATTTACTAATACTTTCATATTCAAATTATCTATGTATTTTTCCAAATCTTCCACCGAATATTTATATCGGCGCAGTGTGCTATTGGTTATCGGCTCCATGATACGTTATTATATATATAACATAATACTGTAAAAATAATTCGGCAATTAAACTATGTACTACACTAAATAGTAAAGGGTATAAATATACATTTTAGTATATATTAATGATGGAATTTATACATACAGTGGTATGTAGTTTATATGCGAGTGGATGTTTTAGTATTATATACATGTGTAGTTACCCAACTCAAGTTATTAACGTGGTAGCCGAATTGTATGAAACCCATATTCAACCATATGTGGTTTCGGGTGGCATTCGCGCAATTACTGCATATAGCTCGGCCAAAAACGACATATATGGATTGACAAATGATATTTACATGTATCACCCAGGTATGACATATACTATCGACTTCATTACCTTTATCCTCCGCACAATATATGCCGAACTTTATAATTTTAGCATTGAGCCGTTTAGTTTGACATGGGTAAGCAAATGTATCCTACTTAACTGTGACACCGACAGCAATACCGACTGGAAACTCACATCTATGTATTATTGCATCGATACTAATGCTATATGTCCCGAATGGGTGAATTTTACCAAATCATTTAATGCCATGTCTTCCAATATTTCATGTGCAATGCCGAATTATATGTACGATGAAACCTTATTATTTGGCAGATTTAATGGCATATATGTATCGCGCATTCAACACAGTAAGACGACTGAGTTAACAAAGCACGAAGAGTTTACACAACCATCGTGTGTATCTTTTTTATCAGTGAGTTTGTCCATACCTGACCAGAAACCGGTAGATATTATTGTTGAAAAAAACCTATTATATGTGAACAATGAATTGCTTTCCAAAGCGTTTATCAAACGATATTTGGATCATAGTAACGATAATGTGATATTCAATGATAATTATACGGTTGATATTATCGACAGTAATGTTGATATGTTAACATTGAAGTCTGGCGAATATATTGTTTTACACGAAAGTGATTGTACAGTTTGCAAAGAAATTGCGAATACTGATTGAAATGATATAAAGATTTTCCCGTAATACTATATACGGGAGCAATCAATATGGATACAGTGAGTATTCCATCCCAATTACATACTTTACATGATAAATGGAATATGTATTACCATTTACCAGATAATAAAGCATGGGATTTAGCAAGTTATAATGTGTTAATGGGATCAATTGATAATGTCGAATCGGTAATTGCACTTTCGGCTGAGTTGCATGACAATGCAGTTCGTAATTGCATGCTTTTTGTTATGCGGGTAGGTATTTCTCCTATGTGGGAAGACCCCAAAAATCGCGATGGTGGTTGCTTTTCATATAAAGTGAGCAATAAATTCGTTCCTGAAGTTTGGAAGAATTTATTCTATTGTTTATGTGGTGAATCACTGTGTATCAAAAATGAACATAATACTTATGTGAATGGAATAACCATCTCACCTAAGAAAAACTTCTGTATTATTAAAATCTGGCTATCGAATACAAATATTCAAGACCCAGGGAGTATTGCTAATATTCCAAATCTATTGAAACAAGGATGCTTGTTTAAGAAACACGTACCTGAATTTTAAACCCTCGCTGGTATAAACCATTGGTCATCCAGCATTACATCTTCCAATGGTAAACAAAACGACGTGTCTTCTAAATAAAAAAATACAAACGCTAGATATAACACGGTTTTATGATATGACTGTATTGTTAGGTTTTTTATTATTTCTATTCTTTGCATGATAAATATATAATTTGTTATATATTTATTTGGTCTTACTTACCTTTCTATAAAATTGACATAAAATATATGGGGAAACCATTATCATATTACACCTAAAATGAAGCTAGAAACAAAGTACATATCGTCTCTCGGTATTAGCATCGACTTTCAAATCGGTAAAAATGCACATGATAACTTTGACATTATCGATGCGGCTGACCCCGATGATTTATGGTTTCATATAAATGAACACGCGTCATGTCATGTAATTGCTACTATGCCCAATGACATTCATTTTGATAAAAAACAACTCATGTACATTATTAAGCAGGGGGCAATCTTATGCAAACAGCATTCCAAATATAAATCACAAAAAAAAGTGGGCATCGTATATACTCAAATAAAACATATCACCCTCACTGATATACCCGGTAAAGTTGAACTTCAAACTAGTAAAACGGTAACAATATAATGCAACTGATCCGTTATTACGATAATGATGTACGTTGCACGGTTAGACCTTTTTTTTTATAATTAATATGTATATTCAATGGACGAACCCGACAAATCCACAAATGCCCTTATACCACATGATACTGTTGTAGATTTACTGCGAATTACCATGTTGGTATACAATTATGGTAAATCATTTACGGTTGATAATGAAAATGAAACGGTGGAATCTTTTGTCAATAAAATGACGAAAGATGGGTCCATTGAAACAGTTGGTCTGTCAGTTGTTCGCAAAGAAGCACTTATTGATATTGCCGCCCATGCTCCCACCGGTAAAGTATGTAAATTTATAAGCGACGAAGAAACCGACGTGCAGGTGGGTATTACAGTCAATGATGATGACAAACGCATTTGTATTGTATTTAGGGGCAGTGAATCGAAGAAAGATTGGTATTATGATTTACAAATTTTCAAACATAACCTCATCGATAACGTTTGGGTCCACAGTGGGTTCTATAAACAACTACATGAAAATGGGGTATATAACCAGGTACTATCTGAAGTCAAATTATTAGTGGAAACATATCCGGATTATTCTGTTTATGTAACTGGACATAGTCTAGGTGCCGCGCTCGCTACATTATGTGGGTATTCATTGTCATGTGAAATCGAAAATCAGGTTACCATCGTTTCTTTTGCCAGTCCACGGGTCGGTAATGCCGAGTGGAAAAATGTATTCGATAAACAGAAAAATCTCACACATTATCGTGTTACAAATGACAGAGACATTGTTACCGCATTTCCTATGTACAAATACTATCATGTGGGAAAAACGGTACGTCTATTTGAGGATTCATATTCCATCATCTACGATGATAGCCAATTACATTGGTATGATTTCACTCTATTTCAATGCTGGAGGGCAGGTGACCACGATTGTGACTTATATTACAAGCGATTATTACAACATAAATGGTCATGTTAGAAAATTGAATCATAATAGGTGAATATAATCTATGTACAAACTATAATAATGTCTACAACATTCAAGCCAAACAGTCGGGTATTAATCCAGACCAATCCATCATTGGTCGACCTAATTGCATTCACTCGCACTCATGAAGAATACTTTCGCGATTTAGATTTAACCGTATTGCAGGTTTATTATAACAATACGGTTGACCAATGGTCTGGTGGGAAATACTATTTACATGGTCAATTACCACTCTTACCAGATACCCCTATTACTCAACAAATTATTGATGATGCTAAAAATATACACATTCAACGTGGTATGGACTACGGTAGTCCGTGTAATTCTTTCGAAAGCGCATCTATTAATACTTCCATTAATAGATACAATCAAATTATTATGATTATAGACTTATATCAAACTGTATCAGTACACCTGTTACACTCTACTGATACCGAATACTTAAAAAAAGGGTCATCGTTTTTCGAACAACCCGCTAAATAAAAATATCCCATACATAATTATGACGGGGGGAGTGGTGCTAAACATAACATGATTTCTCCCAATGATGCAACGTCATACTTGACGATTAATGGTAAATCATTTCCTAAATACATTTCAAGGTGTGTACACAGGGGCGTACATTTAATAAAGTGGCTCAGGCTTTTTAGCGAAAATTCTCCCTGAATGACTACCGATGCATCTTTTTTTTGAATGAACTCCATGTTACCACCCGACTCAGATCGATAAATCTTAGAACTGGCAAAATTACCTTCACATGAAAAGATCAAATCATTTCCAACCGATTTAATCTCAATTCGATCCGATATACCATTCAAATCACGAATTATCTTTTGGAAATCAGTGGTCGGCAAATTAATCACAGTCGAATACTCAACGTCTGGTACGATCAACTCCTCCATATCCGGGTCAATCAGTCGCAATTTCTGGCAATAGCACTGCTTAATATCACCATTGTCATATTGTAGACCAAGATGAGATACGATTCCGTCATGATAATCCGCTTTATCAATATACATCGATAACGTGTCGTCATTGGACATGGTGGAAATCACCTTGAACAAATGTAATGTGTTGGCACATACGATTATTTTTTCAGGATCGCAATTATAATGCTCAAATTTATGAGAATGGAGGGATACATTCACTAAAATGGTATGGGTTTTATCAAAGTTGATAATTTTCATGCCATCCTTTGTAAATGTAATAGTTGCATCCGTTAAAATATCCTTAATCGCGGTTATCATATTACGAATTGGTTGAATTTGTACAGTTTTAATCGTCATTACATTGTTTTCTTCGTTCATATTTAAGAGGACGATCTGTTATTGGAATACATGTGCGTTTGTTTTTATGTTTTATTCGCTAAAATGTATTTTTGATGAGTTGAACGCACAATCTGTTGGGCGCCGTTCATCTGTGTATATTATGTACAATTATGGGTAATTAATATGATGGTTATCGTGCGTAGTATTGCTATTCAAATATTCATTATTACCTGCATTATAGTTACAATCATAATAATACGCTATTTTTGTAGCCACGGTTTAGGCATATAACATTGTGGTCATGCCATATATTTATTTTTACAATAATATTATATAACTATTTAGTATAGAAATGGCTACCAAAATAAATACTACCACTTATTCCAAAATAAATGCAGATATAATTGATATTATGAGAACAGGACTCTACTCTGGTGTTAATATATCTATATACACCGATGAAACTGCAACTGTGTTTGCAACCGATGGGAATGCTCCCATTGAAAATGTGAAAATCAGTAAGTTGAATACCACTGGTGCGTTTACGATTGCTGCTACGAGCGAATTTGTAAACGGATCCATTGAGTTGGTTTTTGGCGACGGATCGTCATTTAAAGTGGTTGATACAGTTGACGAATTTTGGTGTACACTTGAGGGCATTGTTTATACCCGACGAACATTTTAGATCATTATGATAGATAATATGTATATTTCTCCATATACATATTACGATTACTACACCCATATATTTATTTTTGGATAGTAGGTTTTCCGTTACTTACAACATAATTACCGACATATAACATCCCTCCTAAACCCTGTTGTGCCCTCTTATAACTTGCTAAATCATATAACTTTCCGGTATTTTTGTCCAATGCATAATCTATACCATCAATCGTTTTCTTAACCGCCACGGTTTTAACTATATTTGCATCCAATCCATCCTTTATGTTACTATCCGTTTCAAATGAAGGATAAGACGCAAATTGATTGGATTCGACATGTCCATGTCCATAACATACATACTGTTCTTCATCTGTACCCGACTTCAATGCCGAATATATATTACAATCCACCGCTGTCTCTTTTGCCGCTCTTAATATCTCATTGTTAATGCGCTGTTTTGCACTCGCAATTTCAAATAAAGATTCATCAGTTGTTACCGGTGTCTTTTGATCAACCTTACTGATGTCACGAATTCGCAGTTCTATGTTCTTTTCATCCGTTTTTTGTTCGTCACTTAACATGGATACATACAAAAACACTTTTACCGTTTTCATTTCTTCGGGTAAATCCTGGTGACTGCAAATACGTCTGGCTCGACCAACCACCTGTTCTACACGTACCATATGCCAATATGGCTCTATAATATGCACGAATCTCGTGTTTCTTAAGTTGATACCCTCTGCACCAGACGATGTAATCATAATTACCTTTATCACCTCGCCATACACGTTATTTTTTGCATGCTCCTGTATCTTATCCACTATGTTTTGGGGCACGAATTCCCATGCACCATTATACACATTACGAACTATTTCCTTTTCCTCTGCAGTTTCCGTACCAGTATACAACACGAATTTGGGTTTATCTATATCTTCTTCCTTAATGTCCAATGTCCATTCATCGCCATCGCGTTTTAGTTTAAACTCTGCCATTCCATTCGCTAAAAAGATAAGGCGCAATATACCTATTCCTTCCATCGTACGGAAATGACTATATAACAAATGTAATCCCTCATTATCTGGATCCGTGATATTCTCCAATACTTTTGCGAATTTTGGACTGTACATCGGCAGTGCATCCTTTGATAAATATAAACTTTCGTTACCACCTTCTCGTTTTTTATTCAACTCTTCCATTGCCGTATCTATGCGTTTTGCGTAACTTTCATCTACTTCGGGGACGGGCACTGGTACTCCGGTGTCTTCAACTACATCACGTACTGTGTTTAATCCTGCATCAAATGCATTTTCATCAACTTCATTATCGCCTTTAGGTGTGGGTACTGGACGCTCAATTTCCGGGGGAAATGTAAAGTTACAGGCTGCTCGTGAGAAAATACGATATGTTGATGATATCTTATACATATCAGTTGCATTACCCGCCTGCATTCGCTTCATCTTTGTTGTTTTCTTCTCGCGATCCGCTTCTTCTTTACGTATGGTTTCGTAGATACTAAACTGATGCTCGGTCATGGGGGTTTTTATAACATGATATAAATCGTTGTTTTCGGTTTTTACAAAGCTTGGTAATAAATCTTCCTGTGCACTGCGGAAATACGAGGTTAACCCTAATATGCGACGTTGAAATGTGTTAATGTTTTTGGTACGGTCGTTATCCACATCGATAAAACTATTGAAAAATGGATCACGTTCGTCAGGCAACGCTTTATGATGAACCGTTTCGATTTGAGTCGTTTTTACATTCACTCCGTTTTTAGGACTGGTTAATATACGTTTTATACTGTCCACAAATTGTGCATCCGTTATATTACCACGTTCATCTAATTGTACACCATTATATCGGTCAAATGTATCATTGTTACCAACACCTCCTTTTTGGTTAGTTTTGCGTGTACCAGGTTTCACATCGCGTGCTCCGCGTACTGTACGGGTGGTGTTACCACGTAATGCCCCACGTTTTTTTACATTAATAAACCCAAACGGGTTTCGCGTAACCGTCAACTTGTTATCACTGAATTCGACATAATCATATGTATTAAAGTTTGCATTGTTTAACATGTCCAATATTGTATTGCGATTCAACCGTTCTGTTTTTTCCCACGAGATTGGAATAGTCCAGCTCGTGATGTATCCACGCAGAATATTATATAGAATACCTATTTCATTCGGGTAATTGATAATAGGAGTACCCGTCAACATTATTACCTTTGCATTGGTTGCACTTAACAAATAATGATATAATTTATACGATATCGAATCGGGGGTTTTGATTTTATTCACGATGCGACTGACGAAATTGTGAGCCTCATCTATTATAACAACAGCATTATCAAATGGGTTTCGGGAATAATCGCCAGTGATCTCTTTTAATTTACGCTCATGTATACCACCATTGTAATTGTGGTTTGTATATTTGGTACGTATCATAGCGTTTAATTGGTCGTCAACTTCATCCTGCTCCCTGGTCGTTAATGCAGTGAAATTTGATTCCTTATTTATGTTTACTAACCATGCTCCGTTGTTTGAACGAATATATTCGGTCGACAATGACATTGCTCTGGATAATATACCCACATACGATGGGTTACCTTCTATGCTTATAAACTCCCAATATTGATTCTTTTTATATAAATCATCACCACATTTTTTCATTTCACTTAAGAAATTCATTTTCAATGATGCTGGTGTCATAACAATTACGTGTTTGTCGCTCTTCATTCCTTCTGCTATCGCGATTGATGTACATGTTTTACCCGAACCGAGACCATGATACAATAACAACCCTCTGTATGGTGTGTATATATTCAAATAATCGCGAACTATCTTTTGATGAGTTAGTAACTCAAATTCGGTTCCACTACTGCGGTTATCACATGATACCACATTATCTGTATCTAACAACTCTTTTTGGTAAGGAGCGAATGTTTCCGCGAGTTTTTGCATGTATATTTTACGATTGGACATGTAATATGACGGAGCCTTTATAATTACTTTCTCTCTCTCCTTTGGTAATCTATCTACTACTTTCTGCGTACGTATAACAGCGGTTGTTATATCAACCTCGGGTTCTGCCTCTGGCTTGGTTCTGGTGGGCTTTATCTTTAATTTGCGAATTTTACCAGTGACTGGTTTGTTTTGAATCGCACGTTTTGTTGCATCTTTTCCGACAGGCTCATCTATGGGTTCCTCCTCCATTATAATGGGTGCGGATGCGGGTGCGAGATCGGCCAATGCATCCTCGTTGACGTCGACCTCTTCCACATCGGGCGTTTCGATTTGGGCTGGTAATTTAAGTGTTTTTCCAGTAACTATGGGTGTGGGACGGGTATTGATTCGCTCTGCATCCACCATATCGGTATCGAATCCTGTTTTTTTTGTTTGAATACGTTTAATAATTGCCAACCTATCTAACATGTTATTGGTTCGTTTATCTACTACCTTAAATGGTATTATCGAATCCGGTTCGGGAATCATGGTTTCCTTTGTTTCCTCGTTACCATCCTCGCCCTTCTCTCCGTCATTGCCTTCCTCGCCCTCCTCTCTCGGCACAGCAACGTCGACTTTTGTTTGATGAAGCTGTAAGTTTACCCCTTTAAACATAGTTGGCATTGGACGTTTTTCGAGTAATTCGTCTAAACGTTGATATGTTGCATTACTCATTGTTCAGTGTAAATATATATTATATTGCTACAAAATATATTTATGTCCATTCGGCATGATGATTATTACTTATTTTACTCTCATTTTTATTTACAAACAACGTTTTTGCCATTGTCTTTATGATTTTGTTATCCAACCTGATTTGCTCATCCTCCACATCACCTAATAACGCCTGCATCATTTTGTAACAGAAATCATATGTGCGACTCGCGACGATCTCACATTCAGGATGAGCATTCCTCCAATTAGGAACTGATCTGTAATTGTTCATGGAGATACGACTCAGGATTTTTCGCAACTTAGATAATTCCTCTGTATCCTTACACCATCCTCCATCTTCCTTGATATACATGGTTTCGCGTTTGATGTCCGTACAATGTATGGGACGTTTCGTTACATCCATGTTCTTCAACCTGTCCATGATCATCTTGGTCATCCCGTTCACATATCCGTGGTGTCCAATGTACTCCAACTCATCATTCTGTACATCGATCGTTCGCATGAAGTCAGTAATGCTCATAGCATCTTTGCATGTATCATTGAGGAAGAAGTTAATATTGAACCGTTGGTTGTTATTAGTAGTATTATTATTGTTAGTTATGCTACCAGTATTATTTTTAACTGCATCAACCAGTTGTTGTTGTAATTCTACATTCTTTTGATTACTTTCCTGTAAGTGAGTATATTGTTCCACCATAAGGCTTTTGAATTCCTGGTTTTGTTTAAGTAACTCGATAATAGAAGCGGTTTCAGTTGCAACTGGTGGCAATTCCGGTTCAATTGCTACAGTTGGGACACATCGTTGCTTATGGTACCATAAGCTGTTTCTAGCATTATATTTCTTACCACATTCGCAGATGAAACTCGGTTTGGGTGGTTTTGGAACTAAAATGTTCAATTCTGTTCTATGTTTATGTTTTGCTGTCAACAAATGTCTATTATATTGACTTTCTCTGCAGGTAGTATAGTTGCATTTAATGCAATCATAAATACCGGAACTTTCATGAACTAAATTCATTCTAAATATTCTATATATTTAGAACAGGTTTAGTTCCAACCTGTCCGTGCGCAAAATCCTGAAAAAAACGGTTGCAGCCAACTCAACTTTATTTATTTCGCATTTACTGCATTATGCTTTGAACCGATTTTTACACTTTTCTGAAAAAACTTATGGCTCCACTTTCGAAAAATGGACATTTTCAGAATGTCCTATTTCTGATAATACAAAAACAAATTTACTTTTTGTAATTTATTTATTATGTGGGATTTATAAATTAGTGGGAACTCTTTATAAATTATGTGGGTTTATATTTAGTGGGAACTATGCTGTTATTTTATTTACAAACAACGTTTTTGCCATCGTTTTTATGATTTTATTATCCAACCTGATCTGCTCATCCTCCACATCACCTAACAACGCCTGCATCATTTTGTAACAAAAGTCGTACGTGCGACTCGCGACGATCTCACATTCAGGGTGAGCATTCCTCCAAGTGGGAACCGATCTATAATTGTTCATGGAGATACGACTCAGGATTTTACGTAATTTAGATAATTCCTCTGTGTCTTTACACCATCCTCCGTCTTCCTTGATATACATTGTTTCACGTTTGATGTCAGTGCAATGTATGGGACGTTTCGTTACATCCATGTTCTTCAATCTGTCCATGATCATCTTGGTCATCCCGTTCACATATCCATGGTGTCCAATGTACTCCAACTCGTCATTTTGTACGTCAATATTCTGTAAAAAATCTGTAATACTCATAGCATCTTTGCAGGTATCATTGAGGAAGAAATTAATATTGAACCGCTGATTATTATTAGTCGTATTATTGTTAGTTATGCTACCTGTATTATTTTTAACAGCATCAACCAGTTGCTGTTGCAATTCCACATTCTTTTGATTACTTTCCTGTAAATGAGTATATTGTTCCACCATAAGGCTTTTGAATTCCTGGTTTTGTTTTATTAGGGTTATCACAGCGGAGGAGTCACTTATTGTTGGGTAATCATCTTCAATCTGGTCCAATTGAACATTACATTTTTGTTTATGACGCCATAACCCAGCGCGGTCATTGAAACATTTTCTACATTGGGGGCACATTTTTTTACAGATTTTGGCATTTAATGTGTTGTCACCGTTGTTTTGTTGATGTTTTGCAGTCAGTACATGTATATCATAATTACTTTGTTTACTGCATTTAAAGTTGCACGATTCACATATATATATATTGGCATTTTTGGGCATTTAATACGTTGTTATAATAACAACACATTTAATGCCTAAACTTCCTTACGCGAAATCCTGAAAAATATGGTTGCAGCCAAACCAACTTTATTATTTTTGCATTTACTGCATTATGCTTTAAACCGATTTTTCCACTTTTCTGAAAAAACTTATGGCTCCACTTTCGAAAAATGGACATTTTCAGAATGTCCTATTTCTGATAATACAAAAACAAATTTACTTTTTGTAATTTATTTATTATGTGGGATTTATAATTAGTGGGAACTCTTTATAAATTGTGTGGGGTTTATAATGATGGGAACTATGCAGTTATTTTATTTACAAACAACGTTTTTGCCATCGTTTTTATGATTTTGTTATCCAACCTGATCTGCTCATCCTCCACATCACCTAACAATGCCTGCATCATTTTGTAACAAAAATCGTACGTACGGCTCGCGACGATCTCACATTCCGGGTGGGCATTGCGCCAATTGGGGACCGACCTGTAATTGTTCATTGATATACGACTTAGTATTTTTCGCAACTTAGATAATTCTTCTGTGTCTTTACACCATCCTCCGTCTTCTTTGATATACATGGTTTCACGTTTTATATCAGTGCAATGAATGGGTCGTTTCGTTACATCCATATTCTTCAACCTATCCATGATCATCTTGGTCATCCCGTTCACATATCCGTGGTGGCCAATATATTCCAACTCATCATTTTGTACGTCAATATTCTGTAAAAAATCCGTAATACTCATAGCATCTTTGCAGGTATCATTAAGGAAGAAGTTAATATTGAATCGCTGATTATTATTAGTAGTATTATTATTGTTGTTAGTTATGCTACCTGTATTATTTTTAACAGCATCAACCAGTTGTTGTTGTAATTCCACATTCTTTTGATTACTTTCCTGTAAATGAGTATATTGTTCCACCATAAGGCTTTTGAATTCCTGGTTTTGTTTTATTAGGGTTATCACAGCAGATGAGTCACTCATCGTTGGAAAATCATCATGTATAACATCTTCTATTTGTGAATTACTATTAGTTTTTTGCAATTTACAACTTTTCTTATGATTAAATAGAGATGATCTGTAATTATATGTTTTACCACAGCTGCATATATGCTGGGGTACGAGAGATGGTTGTATATCCGTTGTATCCGTTGTATTTTTATGTTTTGCAGTCAATAAATGTTTACTATAGTCATATTTATTGCTGCTATTAAATTTGCATAATTTACATTCATAATATTTTGCGTTTTTTTGCGTGTTTTGCGTTTTATTCATTGTATAAAAATACAACATAATAAAACGCCTAAATGGGGACGAGTCAAATCCTGGAATAGTGGTTGCAGCCAATCCAACTTTATTTATTTCGTATTTACTGCATTATGCTTTAAACCGAATTTTCCACTTTTCTGAAAAAACTTATGGCTCCACTTTCGAAAAATGGACATTTTCAGAATGTCCTATTTCTGATAATACAAAAACAAATTTACTTTTTGTAATTTATTTATTATGTGGGATTTATAAATAATGGGAACTCTTTATAAATTGTGTGGGGTTTTTCATTTAGTGGTTAGCTATGCTAACTGTATTATTTTTAACTGCATCAACCAGTTGTTGTTGTAATTCCATATTCTTTTGATTACTTTCATGTAAATGAGTATATTGTTCCAAAATAAGGCATTTGAATTCCTGGTTTTGTTTTATTAGGGTTATCACAGCAGATGAGTCACTCATCGTTGGAAAATCATCCACTATCGAATTTGTCAATGACTGGTTATTTTCGACTTGAAATTTACATTTCTTTTTGTGACGATAATACCCGCTATCGTATTTGTAATATTTTCCACATATGCATTCATATTTTTCACATGTGGGCGTTTTATATATACCATTTTTTATCCTATTATGTTTTGCAGTCATTATATGACGCATATAATCACATTGTTTGCTGCATTTAAAGTTACATGGAATGCATTTAAAACCAATGTTATTATTTGCGCGTAATTCTACTATCATTTACTATCTTTAACGCCGTATATAATGATAGGATAAAAAGAGCCTAAACTTCCGTACGCGAAATCCTGAAAAATATGGTTGCAGTCAACCCAACTTTATTTATTTCGTATTTACTGCATTATGCTTTAAACTGTTTTTTACACTTTTCTGAAAAAACTTATGGCTCCACTTTCGAAAAATGGACATTTTCAGAATGTCCTATTTCTGATAATACAAAAACAAATTTACTTTTTGTAATTTATATTTTATGTGGGATTTATAATGATGGGAAATATGCTACCTGTATTATTCTATATTATACAAACTACACAAGAATCGGCAGTTAAATGTCCAAATGTGTAAAATTAAATAATTTTTGAACAACAAAAATAAAAATAACACCACTGATATAACCACTCATATTGATAATTGGATCTATACTAATTGAACTGCTTACATATTTTATACTTGTTTTGTGTTGTATGAAATACTCAATAAGTTCAAATATGAAACCAATAATAAAGAATTCTAAAATATATTTAGTTTTGAAAATAGCCCCTTTAATAAAATACGATAAAAAATGGCCTATATTCCATCCAGTATAATTTTTAATATGTTTTTTTTTGAGCCATATTATATCCTTTTTTTGTTTGTATCTCCAAATTGTACATGTTATCCAGAATACTAGATCCGGAAGATAACTAATTCCAATTAAATTATACATATTATTATACATATTATTATATATATTATGAAAATAAAAAAAATGTTGTGGAACATGTTACCCCCCTATATCAATTAATCTAACTCTGGAATATAAATAAAGTCAGAAGATTTGCAGGTATCTTCATGTAATACATCATCGGGACATGTGAATAATTTCGTAGGAATACCATTTTGTTGTTTCCAGCATGTATATACACCCGTTAATTGTTGGTTTTTACACTGCAACGATATTGTCATTGGATCAGCTATCGATGAACGAAGTGCGTCACCACTTACATTTAATCCAATAGACTTATGTAACAAATCGGGTGTAATGAGTGTGTTTGTTAGTTCTAATGCAGTTGTAAAATAATCATATTGAGATAATCCAGAGCATGTCCCATGTTTCGTCCACTCATGTTGCCAAAACGAATCGTACGACGAACTGTCTATGTCATATTGGACATCTGGCCATTTTTCTACCATTGTATCCATTCCAATCGAGTCGGTGATACTACTATTGAATGCTTCCGTAGTGCATGTAGAAGGATATCCCGACGTGGTATATTGAGGCCATAACCCATGTATGGTGAAGTTGTTCTTCCAGTATGATTGTGGAGCATTACAACCGGGATAGGTTTGTCCAACACAAAATCCCGGCGTCCAACTATATGCAAACACATACATAGTAGATGGATCAGCGGCCATAATACGTTGAAAATAAGAGAACAATACTATCAATATTAAACTGGTCATGTCAAATAACTGTATTATAGTATACAACAATATTGTTATACAAGTTTGCTAAATAGATTGTTACCAGCATTTAGACAATGTCGTGTTTTGGCGACATTTCGGTGGCAATGGTGATCTGTAATTTGAATAGGTTCTCTTTGCGTCATAATAATTGTCTAAAAATATAGAGAAAGTATAAAATATCATTTCATGTCATCCAAGATAGTGACGGTGAATTTATCATCCAGTAGTAAACAAAATAATAAGGAATATAATGATCCAGGTACTGGTACCGAGATTATTCAACCAGGACAACCTAAGAAACGAGTGGTTACCACGAAATCATCGTGGATGTTCTCGCCTGACGACCTGTCTGCGAATCGTCAGTTTGCATATATCGAACAAATACATGCAAATGCAATAACAGATAACAATGCATGTAAGTTAATTTCGCAGCATATCAATCAAAAAATCAACGGATACAAGGCACAGGATATAAAAAAGAAGTTATATGACCCCACAAATACAGTTGATATGGATTATGTTGTAAATCTGCTGTATACATCACATCATGTGTGTTTTTATTGTAAAGAATCCGTCCAGGTTCTCTATGAAAATGTAAGAGAACCGAAACAGTGGACATTAGAACGGATATATAACAACATAGGTCACAATAAGAACAATGTGGAGATTGCGTGTTTACAATGCAATTTGGGAAGGAAAACCATGTATCATGAACGTTATGCATTCACCAAACAACTGGTTATCGTAAAACAACACTAAAACACTTGCGGTAAAATTACATAAATACTATGTGATTTTATTCCATAATATGCAGAATCTTTTTTCCAAAACGAACCATGAGAACCCATTAATACATAATACAAAGAATATGCTACAAATTCATGGTCATATTTACGATAAATTGCATCATTTCCATAAAACCAATAAAATCCCCCATTTGATTTTCCACGGTGCATCTGGCAGTGGAAAACGCACAATTGTGAATAAATTTTTGGATATCATTTATGACAATGACAAACACCGTATGAAAAGTAATATAATGACGGTGAACTGCGCGCATGGTAAGGGTATTAAATTTATAAGGGAAGAACTGAAATTTTTCGCAAAAACGAATATTCAATCCAACAATGGAACCTTATTCAAAACGATTGTATTAATAAACGCGGATCATTTGACGATAGATGCCCAGTCGGCACTTCGACGATGTATTGAACAATTTAGTTTTAACACACGTTTTTTTATTATAATAGAGAACAAGCACAAATTACTGAACCCGATATTATCCAGATTCTGCGAGATATACGTACCAGAACACATGGAGAATGGTACAATAACAAATCTGCACCAAAAATCTATAAATTCTCATTATAAGATTCAATATATAGAGAACACCGAAGATTGGTTAGACAATGCAATCGCCGAATACAGAGAAGGAGAGATATCTCATGAAACCACCATGGAGTTATGTGAACTCATTTATGAAAAGGGGTTAACCTGTTTGGAAGTAATTTGTTGGGTCAAAACTACAGACACGTTAGATAATTTGATAAAGGCAAAAACATGTGTGTGTTTTGATACAATACGCAAAGAGTACCGATATGAAAAAATGCTAATGTTGTATATTTTTGATTTTTTGTATTTGCGTCAAAATAAGGACTTAAAAAGTATTACAGAATTATAATCATATAAAATGGACGATTTTGTGATCTCAAACTTGCATGAATCTCGAAATGAATGGTGCAGTCGCCTGGTCAGCATATTCTCACCGTTAGTCGTTGAAGGAATCCGTTCTATATTTTCCGAATCGTGGAAAATGTGCTTGGATAACGAGGAAGCAAATAAGTATTTAATGACATTCCAGAATTTATTGTCACGTGTTCCAAAGTGGAATAATATAATTGTAGAGGAGGAGCGCATACGTATTATCGAGCGAAGTGGATGTGATTATTTGGAGGATTTGATTACATGTGTTCATATTATTCAGTTAAAGGTACTAACCTGCATACGGGTCGGCAATAAACAAAAGAAGATCGATATTTCTATACCCAAATTAGATACATTTATTCATAAAGTATACGTACATGTTGCTCGAAAAGTATACATGAACGTATATTTGTTTGAACGTAACGTAAATCCCCTTCAAACCCAGAAAAATAATCGTGAATTGGATACAATTGTACAGGAATGTATTTTAACAACCATCCGTGAAAGTGTGCCGACCGAAGCTATTATTCGCGCCTATATGGACGAAAGCGTTGAGCAGGAGGAGGAGGTTATAATTGAGGATATCGAAGATCCAGAAGAGGCGAAGGAGAAGGAAAAGAAGGAAAAGGAGGAGAAGGAGGAAGAGATGGAACGTAGCAATAAAACCGAGGATGAAGAAGAAAATGCATACGTAGTACCTACCATTAAAAACATGGATGAAGAAGAGGTGATTACCAAACTCACATTCAATGATATGGATTCTGTATTAAATGGTGAAAATACAGTCGAGTCGGTTGATGCCCCAAAGACGATTGATCGTCTGGAGGATATTAGTACATCACGTGCAATCGAGCGAAAACTGGAAGAAGAACAGGACGACGATGAAGACCGAATCCAAATACATACAGACATGATCGACCTGACTGGGTTTGATGTATTGGATGCACCAACCGCGCCATTAGATGATGAAATCATGTTGGATGGTATTGAAGAATTGCCACCAATTTAGGCAATTTGCGTTTCGTTACCTATATAAAATTCTATAATCTTATATATTTGCAACAATGGAGAAGCTTTTATTGATAGCAGCAATCGTTACATTTATGTATACAATGATGAAGGTAGTGTTAATGAAGTACGTTGATAAACAGATGACACCATTAAAGTTTATTATACGCGATGCTACAATGGTATTTGCAGCGTGTTTCATAGGATTATTTGGTTTTTTTCAAATAAATGGGTCGTTGAATGATTTTTTAAATGTGGTAACTGACGGCAAATCACTAAACATGCAAGCTACTCAGGTATTTACAGATGAACCGGGGTTCTAATAAGGAGTTGAACATAAAATACACATATAACAAACGATATATGTGTGTTGCACAATTACGTGTAAAATATATGCAATTATGTATATGGAGGAAAGAACCGACGATGAACAAATAGAAAGTATACAGAAAATGTTACACCAGGAGATAAAAGAAACCAAAAAAGCAGGTGTAGATAAGCCGATGGTTGGTCCAACCATTGTAAATAAGACACGTAAGCGCAAGTTAAAAATAAAGGAAAATGATATTATTATCGTCGATCCTGTTGTATCTAACATAGCTCTACCGGTCGATACCGGTAATAATTTGGAGGAGAAGCCTAGAATGAACGAGACATATGCAGATGTATTGGACCGTCTATCTACCTTAATGAATAAAAAAGGGGATACAATGCGAAGTAGAGTTTATAGTCGCGCACAAGACACCATATTGGGTTTAACCGAAGATATCACGGATTCAAAACAGTTGGAAGGAAAACCGAATATTGGTCCAACTATTATAGCTAAGTTAACCGAATATAGCAATACCGGAACACTTTCTGTATTTGATCGCGAAAAAGAGAACCCCGAAATATGGCTAACCGATGTGTATGGAGTTGGACCAAAAAAGGCACAGGAATTGGTAAAAAGTGGAATCAATACAATCGATCAATTACGCGAAAGAAAAGACGAATTATTAAATGATATACAACGGGTTGGATTACAATATTATGATGACATTTTGAAACGTATCCCCCGTACAGAGATAGAAGAATATAATAAGGTTTTTGACAAAACGTTTACTGCGATTAAGGGTGACGATGAGAGTGCAGAATATGAGATTGTTGGAAGTTACCGACGTGGGGCAAAAACGTCCGGTGATATAGATGTGATAATTACTTCGAAGCAATCAACTATATTTACCGAATTTATTAACAAATTAAAAACCGAAAATATTATCATCGAAACATTGTCGTATGGAAAAACGAAAAGCATGGTTATTGCTCGGTTGCCCGGGAATGAGGTGGCGCGTCGTGTCGACTTTATGTATACCACACCGGAAGAATTTCCATTCGCTATTTTGTATTTCACTGGAAGTAAAGCATTCAATACTGTTATGCGCGGACATGCTTTAAAATTAGGCTTATCATTAAACGAACATGGCATGTATGTGAAACCCAAAGGAAAAGAAAAGGGGGATAAGATAGTAAAGTCATTTGCAACAGAGGAGGAGATATTTGACTCGTTGTTTTTGAAGTACAAGACACCAGAAGAGAGAACCGACAGTCGTGCATTGGAAACCACATTACCAATTATTCCAGATACCGGTATAGAAAAAGCAGGACAGGATTGTTATAAGTCATGTGATAATGTACCGGCCGGACAATGTGCAACCGGTTGCTCCCCTAGTTGGGCTGATAATAAAATGAGTGCTTCACGTAATTGGTGTACATGTAATTTAGATAAAAAAGATTGTACTAGTAAGATTTGTCCAACACATGGAGAACCTGAACCAATTGCGAAACCCCAACCCGTAAAAAAACCGCGTAAAACGAAGAAGTTGAAAGGTTCACCTAACCCAGACGACCCACCCCCTGTAAAAAAGCCTCGTAAAACGAAGAAGAAATCACCAACCAAACCCACCGACGACGTGGTCACTGTACCTAAGGAAAAGACTCCCATTAAAGTTAGAAAAACTGGGAAGAAAATAAAAATTGCAGGCATTGCACCTAAGTTGACAATAGAAGAACCCGATATTGAAACGAATGCAGCGATTGACGTAGATGATATTACGGAGTTGATACCAATCCTGCACATAGAAAAGCAGGATAGCCCAACTGTTGCAAAAGTACACACAGATACCAACCCGAAAAACAAAACCGTGAAACGGAAGAAAAGTGAGAAACCAGAAAAGAATATAAAATTAAAAGAGGATAGTATACCAATGGCGGATGCAAAGGAAATTATACGCGATTTTTTAAAGGACGGCATTGGTGTAGTGGAAGCATTAACAGAAGCAGAATTGGCTGGTGTATTAGAGACAGCCAACCTCGCTTATTATAATACAAAAACCGTATTATTAAGTGATAATGAATATGATATAATAAAGGAATATATGGAGCGAAAATACCCATCCAATACTATATTGGATGAAATTGGCGCAAAGGTCATAAAAAATAAGGTGGAATTACCTTATAAAATGGCATCCATGGACAAAATTAAGCCAGATACAAATGCATTGGTAAATTGGACACAAAAATATAACGGACCCTATCTATTATCGTGTAAATTGGACGGAGTTAGTGGATTATATACGACAGAAGGTGATGAACCCAAGTTATACACTCGTGGCAACGGAAGCATTGGTCAGGATGTTAGTCATTTATTATCCGTACTGAATTTACCGAAGGAAAAGGGTATAGTTGTTCGAGGTGAATTTATCCTGCCACGTGTAGTATTTAATGAAAAATACAAAGATAAATTTGCCAATCCGCGAAATATGGTATCCGGTATCGTAAACAGTAAGACGATTGACCTAAAAACTCACGACATGCATTTTGTAACATATGAAGTCATCAAACCTTCACTCAAACCGAGTGAACAGATGTCGAAATTAGAAGAACTTAAGTATGAAGTTGTGCAAAATAAACGTGTGGAAACACTTACAAACGAATCATTATCTGAATTGTTAATGGATTGGAGAACCAATCACGAATATGAAATCGACGGTGTTATTGTAACAGACGACCGTATTCATCCTCGAAAAGACGGTAATCCCGATTTTGCGTTTGCATTTAAGATGGTTATATCAGACCAGGTAGCAGAAGCAAAGGTCGTGGATGTAGTTTGGACGCCGAGTAAAAGTGGTTATTTAAAGCCACGTGTACGCATCGAACCAATAAAATTGGGTGGTGTTACAATAGAATATGCAACTGGATTCAATGGAAAATTCATAGAAGAACATAAGATAGGAATTGGAGCAGTGATTCAATTAATTCGAAGTGGAGATGTAATTCCCTATATTAAATCGGTTACCACCCCAGCAGACGTAGCCAAAATGCCCAATGTCCCATATCACTGGACGGATTCTCATGTTGATATTGTATTAGATAACATAAATGATGATATGACGGTGCAGGAAAAGAACATCACTGACTTTTTTAAGACAGGGTTAGAGGTTGATGGATTAGGGGCAGGAAATGTGAAGAAAATAATGAAATCTGGTTATACAACTATACCTGCGATATTGCACATGTCAAAGGACGATTTTACAAAGGTGGCTGGGTTTAAAGAAAAGATGGTGAATAAACTGTACGATGGGATACAGGTACAGGTTGAAAAGGCGTCGTTGGTAACGATTATGGCGGCATCGAATAAATTTGGAAGAGGTATAGGTACGCGTAAAATCGCCCCTATTATGGATAAATACCCAAATATTTTGACGACAAATGAATCAATTGATGAAAAGACGAACATGTTATTATTGGTTGATGGAATTGGAAAGGAAAATGCAAACACATTTGCTTCCAATATACCAGTCTTTTTGGATTTTTTGGACCAATGCAATCTTCAATACAAACTGGGCAATAGCACAACCGATAATGGTGCGCCCGCTACACCCATTGAGCCAGATCACGCAATAGACCAGACAAATCCATTGTACGGGAAACATATTGTTATGACAAAGGTTCGCGATGCTGATATCATTGCTCAACTGAAGGTGAATGGTGGAATATTAGATGACAGCATTAGTAAAAAAACATTCATATTAATTGTCAAATCATTGGACGATGTTTCAAATAAAACGAAAAAAGCAAATGAAGACAATATACCAATTATGACACCAGAAATGTTCAAATGTGCATATATGAAAGCATAGTCGAGCTTCAAATATCCAACAGTGTACATATAGTATTTGTTACTTATGGGGGTGTGTAAATAAAATATTATAACAAATATAATATTTTTTATAGAATAAAAATGTAAATTCTGTATATATATATGAAGCCTAAATACAAAAATTTAGCCGTACTAATAATGTTCAGTAAACGGAAAAAAGCACTAATACGCGGATTACATTTACCATCAACTACTTCTATTACAGCTATCGTTCCGTATCGACCTTCAAAAAACGCGATTATAATGTACGTTACACCTCGTTCATCTATCGCGGTGATGTAACTGAATCACATGTATATGAAACAAAACTAACCCATATCATGCTATTACATTACATATATTGTGCATGGTATTGTGGAATATTATCTATATTAATAACAACATCTGTAATCTCTACTGGTTGATCGTGCAAATATTGTTTAAATATATCGCGATTCAGTTGGTCATCTGGAGTTTGATTATGAACCGTGCGTGCAATCATTTTGTATAGTTTGAAATTGGGATAACGTTCCTCGCCATTTTTCTTATATAAAATATTCTTTTTGTTATCATCCATACACCATTCGTGAATTAACTGTTGTAATTCATCATAGGATGATTGGTCGTCATCGTCATCAATGATAAAATCAAACAGGGAACATCCAAGCCGACACAAATCAAAACTATAATTCGGTTCAAGTCGAGCCTTATTGTCGTCCATATAGGGTTCGCAGTTATATTGTGTAGATGCGTCTCCATTTGGTCCAAAACTATCACTACACAGACGTTGTCCATTGTATTGATAAATCGCGCGACCAAAATCGATAAGTTTGTATAATTTACCAAACGTGGGAACCTTATAGGTTTGATTGTTATATATGTAATACAAATGCTCAATGTCTGTACGTACGTACATTATATTATTGGTATGAAGGTCATTGTGTGTAAATTTAAACGCACGTTGATAGGTTAATAGTGTCATGATAATCTGCATCATTGCTGATATACCGTCGTCCATTCCAATGGAATTGGTTTCAAATAAATTATCTATGGTGCCATCACATTTTTCTAATGCGATACATTGTACTGGAAAGTCATTAATATACGCAAAGTTTACATCATCATCACATGAGTCGGTATCGCATTCACTCTCATCTTCGTCGTCGGTTCCCCAATCCTCCTCCTCATTATTATCATCGCTACCACAATCACTGTTATCCGTACTATTATTGATACTACTATCATCAGTACACGATGAATCGGTAGATGTTTCACTTGTATTACGGGGTATGGCTGCGAGTGTCTTTGTATATACTACATCCTCAACCATCACATCAATATCTTCCACCACAGTACCTGTACCAATATTACTGACCGGTTCGGCATCCACCACGGTTTCAATATCTTCCAACACAATGTCCATGTCTAATACATCGATTTCAATGTCGATATTACTATTATGTTTCGGTGAATTTGAAATACATAAGCGTTTTTTATTTGCATGGGACCCATAATTATAATAATCGGATTCGCTGGATTTAGACACTGTAAACAGTTTGTTGTTATTGGCATTAAAGAACGATGACGATTGTAAATATTCATAATCATCTGTAATATCCATTTTATATTTAGACTGAATTCCTAAAAATGAACCAAAAAAATCAATACCATGCATAAATTGATGTTGGTGTAGTATTTGGCTCGATAAATAGCTAAAAAAACAGTCAACATATGCCATATTGTTTGGATCACTTATTTTTGGATGAACACCAACATTGGTAATAGATGGCAATTGTCGAATTTGTTCTTTGGTTGATTCATATTTTCCACCCATATATCGAATCGGGTCTAACAATGGTGAATATTTAATAAAGACGGGTCGGTCTACAATCTCGTTTGTAGATAAATCTACTACCGAGTCCATTGTCACTATATGGCATTTATTATTAAGGGTTACTGTATTAAAATCATTTTCAGGTAGAGAAAACCATGTATTATAGACCGGGTTGTAACTTTGCATGTTGGTAATGGTAAACGGCATATATTCAGCTTCGATATCACATGTAGACGTAATACTTGCATTTTCAACTAAATTATCCAAATCTACAGGTTTGTGAGGTATGTGTTGTATTGAAAATTTAGGGGTTTCGTGTAATGTTGACATCCAATTGGCAAATCTGTATAAGTGGTAAATAGAAATTTTTCATTTTAGCTAAACTAATATGTTGTATAATTTGGTGATATGCACGTTTGCCCTAAAAATACATAATGTTTGGTTATTTTATTAGACATGACTCTCGAATTAAAACGTTTCAGTATGAAGGATATTACATTTAAACCGGATGAAAATAAAGGACCGGTTATTGTTATGATTGGGCGACGTGATACAGGTAAGTCTTTTTTAGTAAGAGACCTACTATTTTATCACCAGGACATACCTATTGGTACTGTTATATCGGGCACAGAAGCTGGTAATGGTTTTTATGCCGAACATGTTCCTAAATTGTTCATTCACGAAGAGTATAACACTGTATTGATTGAGAATATTTTGAGACGACAAAAGACTGTTTTGAAACAGGTGAATAAGGAAATCGAACAATTTCGTCGGTCGACGATTGATCCAAGGACGTTTGTCATATTAGATGATTGTTTATATGATGCATCCTGGACTCGTGATAAAATGATGAGGTTATTATTTATGAATGGACGTCATTGGAAGGTGATGTTAATTATTACTATGCAATATCCTCTAGGTATTCCACCCAATTTGCGTACAAACATCGATTATGTCTTCATATTACGTGAGCCGTATTTGACAAATCGTAAACGTATTTGGGAAAACTATGCCAGTATGTTTCCTACGTTGGAATCTTTCTGTGCAGTGATGGACCAATGTACAGAAAATTATGAATGTCTTGTGATTAATAACAATTCGAAGTCCAATAAGTTAAATGAACAAATCTATTGGTATAAAGCTGAAAACCATCCCAAATTTAAATTGGGATCAAAAGAATTTTGGGATATATCTAAAAATATGGGCTCGGATGATGAAGATGAAGCATACGACCCAAGCAAATCGAAGAAAAAGAATGCGACAACCATTAATGTAAAAAAATCAAATTGGTAGTTTTTGTGTTACGGATTATCATTTCCAGTTATTATATCATCATCGTTATCGATTATTATATCAAATATTATATTATTGACATCTGTGTCATCATTGACCACCGCATTGACCAACGCATTGACCACATCATTGACCACATCATTATCATCGGTATCATCGGTATCATCATTGTATCCGGTACCATCATTGACCACCGCATTGACCAACTCATTATCATCGGTGTCATCGGTGTCTTCATTAATATCGGCATACTCGTCTGTTTCTTCATCTGTGTCTTCATCAATATCGGCATTATCGTCGATTTCTTCATCTGTGTCATCCATACTACCAAACTGTGAGACAAGATTATTGTTTGGTGACGGTTCATTGTTTTCTTTTTCATCATCTGTGTTATCTTCAATAATTTCAATATGACATGATTGGTAATTCTTTACATAATGATAATTTGTGAATGGAACATAGCATGTATTATATGTAACGTGTTTTGCTCTAAACATAGTAGATAGATGTATATATTTTCGACCAAAACATGGTGAATTTTGTTTAAATTTTGTTAGACGGTAATACAATTCGTGTGATGCTGCCCTCTTTTCAACCATATTAACTGAATAATTCGATGTATAAAACAAATGCAAATACGGTTTCATTGCAGGTATTAATACATCTGTTGGGAAATCCACATCTATTTTTATGTGTTTGTTTTTAGAGTGGTGTTGGTCATTATGTTTGTCAATCATATTAAAAATATCAATGATTATAGTTGATGTATTATTGGTGGTTATCATAGACTCAATATGTAGTTTTCGTATAAACGACTCATTATTGTCGCGAAATATTTTCAAATGGAAATTATACAAAAAGTATTGATGAAATATAGATGGTATTACAAATCCTCCATGTTTCATGAAAAAATACATGTTATATAGATGGTGTTTACCAAACGGCAAATTATTATATGGGTTTTTGATAGACAGTGGTTCCGCAAAAATGTAAGGAGAATGGGTTAATGCATTTTCGATAATTTTCGTTAAGTCACTCTTTGTAAATAAATACTTTTTACCAAAATGACAGATTGCAATAGTGAAATATTGTTTTTCGGTAATGGGATTCATTAATAAATCGCAATCTATGGTTATTTCCGTCCGGTGCCATCTCCATTGATGTACTAATCTACATAACCTGCGATATAATTGCTGAGCTTTACCAAATCGAATTAAGAACGCATCTATATGTTTCCTCGAATAGAATGGATTCGCAATCATGTTTTTTATATATAGGAATTTATCGCGTACCGGATGCATGCTATCAAAATGGCAACGAATATATCCGGCGCATAATATCACAATAAGAGTGTTCGGGTTCTGTTGTAGTTCAGTCACGCCATTTTTTAAGTCGGGAGAGGAATGCATATATTCATCCGTAAGTAATGTGTATTTTAATCCAGGCGTTATTGAACATTGCTTATGCAATAAATTATAAAAGGTTTTCATGATAATATGTAATATGTAAAGAACATATTATATTTCTATATTGTTTCTGTTGTTTTTTGTCTAATCGACATCTTCTAGAGAATCTCCACCAGTATGTTGTGCCATTAGTAATTCATTGCGCAATTGTGTCGATTCTACGTTTGATACTTCGCGCTCTTCGAAATCAACCGTCTCCTTTACACCTACCAGGTTACCCTCGTCATCCATTGTCTGGGTTAACACATTACCACTGGTCTTAGCCTTCTCGATGTTTTCCATAATCGCCTTTTTCTTTGTTTCGCGGATGCGTTCCTCGAACTCCTTCTTTGCCATTTCTTCGTTCTTCATCTTCTCTTTGTGGAGTGCATTTAGCTCTTCCTCCATGTGCTCTACGCGTCCAGTTTTATACGCGTCCGGATCCCAGGGAATCCAGATACCAACTGGTCCCACGAAAATATCGTGATTGGGATCACTTTCACGCAACTTTTTGCACTTTTGCTCCGCCTCCTCTTGTGATGCAAATGTGCCACGCACTTTAAGTCCGCGTACAGATGTTTGGAATGAATGTTCGCGGTTGAATTTTTCATTTAGGGATTCCTCCTGCTTATCCATGAACGTTTTATAATCGTCTTCTATTCCGCTCTTTCTTAATTTGGTACTTTCCTCTTTTACAAAATCGTTAAAATCTGATATAAGGGTTTCCACGTTCATATTGTGTTTGTACGCGATAAAGTGGATGTATTCGAAGTATCGCTCCATCGATTTAGAGAATTCCCAGTTTTTCATAAATTGGTCAAACAAATATACTTCTCGCTTCTTTAGGATTTTTTCAGGAGATACGAACGAAAGACATGCAAATTTCTGTCCTGCGATTGAACCATCTTCATCACATAGGTCCACGTATTTAGGATTCTTTTCGCCACCGTCCAGTGTTTTCTTCTCGAAAGCTGACATTATATATATCCTTCAACAAATATATTTAAGTGTTTTCTGTATAACATAATATTTTATAGCCATTTAGACTAAAATAATTTATTTGAATATAATATATCACAACGACAGAAATGTTTGACATGAATGAGCTATTAAAACGTGCGATTAAGTATATTATCGAAGGTTTGGCAGTTGCTATTTGTGCCATGTTAATCCCCAAGAAGGCATTGGGTATGGAAGAGATTATTATTATTGCATTGACCGCTGCTGCTACATTTAGCATTCTTGATGTGTTCATCCCATCCATGGGATCCAGCGCCAGAACAGGTGCCGGTATGACACTCGGTAGCAGCCTAGTTGGTGGTATCCGTCTGGCTGTTTAAGCTAGTTCATAACTGGACAATGAGGGTTATATATATATTGGTTTAGTTTGTATTTTGTGTAGGAATATCTACACAACATATTCAGCTGTTATCACAAATGATTTTATTGTATTTTCAATTAAATCATACATTTTATTACAGAGATAGAGAACCTAATCATTATAGATTATTATACCGTTGGAAAATACTCCCAATCCAGGTCCTGGCTCACCTTTTTCCATATCATATCCTGTTCCAATTGTTTTTCTCTGTCTTTCATCATAGGAATATATGGCAAATATTGGGTCTGGTCCAATAACACACATAATTGGTGTAATGTGTACGTATAATTGAAGAAATTCGTTCGACTCGGTGGACAATGTACCGCCCATGGCTTCTGTATTTCAATGAAGAGAACACAAAGGGTTTCATGTAATTCTTCATTCATAATGGGCGGTTTTATTCCAAATAAGGAGTTGATATACTGAATATGTTCAAAATACTTATTGAATCCTAACTTTCGTAAGATTTCGCGCATCTTATCATAATTGATGAGTGACATATCGGTAATGCGTTCCTTTTTTATGCGGGCTTTGATTGCGTCAATCACCTCATCTGGGATTTGTGTTGTCTCTTTTGCCTGAAATTGGGAAAGGATCTCCTTAAAATGGTTGAGGCGAATATAGGCGGTATAGGACACTTCATTGGGAGGTTCTTTGTTGGTCGGCTTTGAACTGTCTACAATGTAGGTGACAAATTTGCCACACGCACTGTTGTTGCAAATCATAATACCCTCTTCATCCTGGGGTATGAGCTCACCTGTCCCGCATGTTTCACATACATCGGTGGATACGACAAAATCCTGTATGTTGGCTATTTCATTGGTGACATTTCGCCAGTAGTGTTGGTATGACTGTTTGGATTTCGTGTATTTGTCATTATTAATGTCAGATGAATCGGGTTGCAATGACTTGATTTTGAAGAAGGAATTGAGAACATTGGAGTTTTGATTTGTAGTGTTGGAATCAGCGGATATCTGCTTCTTTTGTTCAAAATAATCGAATATGTGTTTGGAATTATTAAGCAGGTATTCCTTCTTTTGTTTTGTCAATATTTTTACCTCGAGTTGGATGGCTTTGATTCTATCGCGCATGTCCATATACTCGTCATACTGATTGGTACGCAACTCTTTAATTTGCAGCTTGAGGTTCTCCTTTTCGGCTGTAAGTTGTGGAATGAGAACCGTCTCTGTATTGTGAAATGTATCTAAAAGCTCGGTATGTTTGATGTCGATCGTATGCAATCCTGGTTTTTTTTGCGGATTGCCTTTTTTTTGATTGGAATTCATAGAGAACTATAGTTTATAATAGTTGTCTACGTGTTTTTATGTTGGTTTTTTGCGAATAGGATTATTTTTTGGATTTCCTTGATTTATTGTGTTTGGTTGGTTTCTTTGATTTTCGTTGTTTGCGGGATTTATTCTTTTTTATATAGGATATGCGTTTTGTACGACCCTTTTGTTTTTTATTGGATCGTCTTTTTGTTTTTCGTTTTCCACCCTGAATATTATACTCAACATTAAATACGGATGTGGTTCCTTTGACAGATGTGGTTTTGTTGACGGGTGTGGTTTCGTCGACAGATTCGGTTTCATTGACTGGTTCTCTTGCATTTACAAAACCTTCTAATATACCATAATCATAAATATTATATCCAGTGAAATAAGTTGCTGATATCAACGTTGTATATGCAGTATAGGCTTTAGTCACGTCATTGTCACATATGATTAACAAATATTCTCTCATTATGTTAAATTCGTTTGTTACGGATGTAGTTATCATATCTTCAATCATGTCAATGAAATCAGCTGAATCATGTAGGTTGATTGGTACAACACCTGATTTACTCAGTATTTCATTATCAGTATTGTCTATCTTTTTGAAATAGGCTAACATATTTTCCAATGAAGCATCTGGTTTTTGGTGCGGATCCAACTCCACTGTTGGTTTGTTTTGTGGTGGATCCAACTCCACTGTTGGTTTTTGTTGTTCTTTACTGTTAATTGATGGATCGTTAGATGGTGGGTTTAATGTAAATACAGTATTATTATTATTTTCTTGTCTGCCACCATTAAATCCAACGACGTTGGATGCATAATCATCAAATGTATTTATTTCGTTGGGTACAACATCATTATTAGGAAATGCATGATTAATACCGGTAGATAACCATGCATTTTCGGGCACTTTATTCGCATGAAAATCACTATTAAAAAAGGAGGGTTTAAATACAATGTCGAGTGGAAACCAACTTTCTAGTGCTTCATTGTAATCATCTATCGACTGCTTGGTATCAACCTTCCTTATTTCGGTCTTTGCAACACCAGCTAAGTATTCAGTTAACCCAACTATATATGCAACCTCTTTTTCTCCGGGTTTAGTGTCAGTAACATATGCATTCACGTTGGCTATATACGAGTCTATGATATTCAATAGATTTTTTTGATTGCATTCATTCGGGTATATGATAGAAACATTTGGGTCTCCTCCAATTATCATGTGGGTTACGTTATTATTATCAACATTACTACGATACAAATTTTTTATACTGACCTTCTGGTTACGAGTAAGTGTACCCAACTCTTTTTTCGTTAATGTCGGTTGTACAGGAGCATTTTTTTTCACGTTGCTCCTAGCGGCTTTCACTACTTTCGTTAGTTTTACAGGCTTTTTTATTTTTGCTTTTGCTGCTAATGATTTCGCAGTCGCATTCTCTATCTTTGCTTTTAATTCCTTCAGTTTTACGTGATAAATTGGATTATTGTTGTAATCGTCTACAGTCAAACCATCAAAGTCTTCTTTAGATAAATAATCACGGTATGCTACTGGTTTAGTAGCATATATAGCTCTGTCTCGCAGGTAAGTATCATTCGTGAATATGACATCTGTATCGCTGGCAAACATAAGATGACTTAAATCGCCTATCAACTTACATAGAATATGCCTAATTCCATCTAGAAGTATTGTAGGTTCTACACTATTAGCATTGTCCTTAAAAAATTTATTCTTAGCCGGGTTTCCACCAATATACGTTTTTCCACCGTTATTGTAGGGGGGTGGGCTGCTAGTTGTAACATCGAATCCGTTATTATCTATAACCGAATAAAATGGAACACCATTATATGTAATTGTGACCAACAATGGATTTCCCCTCCCCATTGGTTCATTGGTAAATTGGATAGTAACATTATCCAAACCATATTTTGTCAAACTAATCACATCTTTTTGTCTATCCGCCGCCAGGAACACATTAAGGTTGCCCCAATTTGTAGTTCCAACCTGGTTAGTATACGTGCGAGTAGCCGGGTCAAAATAATAGGAAGGAGTTATCTTATCGGGAAGTCCAAATTCTCTACCTGGAAATGTATCATGAATTGCAAAATTTAATCCATCAAGTTGTGCCGGTTTTGGGTAACCCGGACCATAAAACGGCAATGTAAGTGGTTCCATATACATATTATATGCGATTGATTCCCCCTTTGGGGACAGGTCAAAAAACATTACGGGTGGTTCGGGTTTAATTGGAAACAAATGTTCCATACATTTTGTATATAATGCACTATTTTTACTAGTAATACTCGGGGCTGCAGTAAAATCGTGATCAATGTCATCATGATCCAATGAATTGTGCCAGATTTTGTCATCATTACTATTGTCAGGTAGGTAATCCATTATACGTTATAACGTATCGTTTATATATATAAATGATACTTTATTTACACCATTGCACTCTTTCTCCGGGTTGATCTCGCACTCTTTGTCTTTGTGGGGCTCGCACTCTTTGTCCGGGTTGATCTCGCACTCATTTTCTTCATGGGACTCACACTCGTTGTCTTCACTGTGCTCACGCTCGTTGTCTTCATGGTGCTCGCACTCTTTTTCTTCGCGGGACTTTCAACTAAATATTTCTTACTCATATAGTAAAATTCGTCGTCTGCTCGTTCGGGTAATTCTACAAAACCATAATTCTTACTGTAGTAATCCAGCAACACAGATGCTTTCCCGTGTTCGGGTTTTCTTTCAATATACAAATAAACACCATTAATGCCCTTACGTCCGCTAGATAAATGAGACAGAACATGTGTATCAATCAACCCGAATACCGTACCAATCGGTTTAAGTAATCCAGTATGATTGTCTATTAATTTTGCCCGACACACTTCATTAATCCACGGTTGTTGTATTTTAAAAAATCCTTGGTTACTCATTTGAATTGTAGCAGACCCACCATCGACAAAATCCATCAATGTAGTCGCGCCTTCCGGATATCCTAATGACAACACCACCGCTACTGTTTTTTCTCGTCCGGGTGGCGTTAATAAATCAATCAAACGCACAGTATTACCGGCGATATCATTCTGTTCAAAACATTTTTGTTGCATTTTGACTAATATAGAAACCAGTTTATCAATGTTTATTTTTTTGGGCAACATTTTATTTTCATAACCGCTATACTGTTTCAATGCCGCACTTTTTTTGGATGTACCTAATACATATACACCGGAAGAATATATAATTGACATGGATAGTTATATAATATTAATATATTATATAATTGCACGCTCTGCTAAAATATTTATTTTTTTGACTTAGTATGTTTTTTCGATTTATGATGTTTTTTCGACTTAGTATGTTTTTTCGACTTATTATGTTTGATAACGGATTTTTGACTGGACCGTTTCTTTTTACGTGAGGTTCGACGTTTATGGTTATTTGATTTATTACAGGAACTCCCCCCAGTGGCTACTGGTACGGTAGCCAGTTTCGTACCAATAGCCGGTGGTTGGAAGACCGTTTGATTAATACTGTTTTGATTATTCCTGTTTTCTTTATTCATGGTAATCTTATCTTGAACCTGCTTGATGCTTTCAGTTAATATTCCATTTGGTGTATAATTTTTCTGGTCAACTAGTTTTTTTATTTTTGCATAAAAGTTAAATACATTTCCATAGTTGTTAGAAAAATTATCCATATTATTGGTTGATGATAATTCATCTAACCCCGCTATAAGGTAGGTAATTTGTTCGAGAACGTATGTGTCGTTCGGTAACAATTCTAATAATGATACATCTAAATTTATTAGTAACTCTTTATATATTCCTGGTTGACCAGTTGGTATAATTACCCCCTTATCTATAAACAATTCGGCTAAGTCTGCTGCACCTTTACGTATATCATCACTGTCGAATTCCACCAACTGATCACTTTCATCAGCATCCTCATCAGCATCCTCACCATCATCGCTAGGATCGCCCCCACGCGTCTTTGTAACTACTTTTATATTTTTTAGCATCTTGTCTATTATACTAGCAAGGGTATGTGCGCGTTCCACGTTACCTGCTGCATATCTTACTAAACTGTTATTTGCGACATTACACCATCTTTCATATGTGCTTGTCATTCTGGCTTTTGCGTCATCTATAAATTCAGTTTTGGTATCATTAACCATATTATTATAATAATCGTCTTCTAGTTGTTTCCGTAAAGGGTTAGATTCAGCTAGATATAGATTAGGTTCTTCGTCAGGGAAGATTGGGTTTAATATATTAGTTATTCCATCGGTGTCGACCATCCATTTATATTTGTTTTGGTTGGGGTTATGATGGTCATCGTCGCGACTTAGTTTTACTCCTATAGTATTTGATTTTAATCTATTACAAGAAATGCATGCCATTGCATAGGATGCCCAATATACATCAGCTGATCCTCCTGAAACAAGTGCGCCATTAAGTAACGTCGCTATAATTGCAGCGAGATGGTCACAGTCACCACATCCAGCAGTAACTTGTCCAGCTCCCTCTGGTGTAGGATTCAGTGGCACCAATGTATTTTCGCGGTATGGTCCTGGTTCGCGGTTAAATGCAGCTAATCGTGGTTTAGCGAATCCGTTGTTGGCATCAGCGGGCATATATCCTGTATCCGCCTCCCCCTTTAATGCTAATACGTTTACCCCACATATCCAGCAGTTGCCACAATCAATTTTGTGGGTTGGTTTAAACGGGTATCGTCTGCTTTTCGTAGCTGGTATTTCCATATTATCCTTCCTCATTTTTGTTGCAATCCCGTCCCATGTCATCATATATGTACTAGCGTTTACATTGGTTAGTGTTACATCATCTGGAGTTACATCTATCCAATCGTTCAACTCATCCATGGTCAAAAACCGGTCTAACCCGTCAATTTGTTCACCTACAGGTTTGTGTTGTTTTGCTGCTTTACATTCAGCTTCTGGTTTTTTACTACCAACAGCTATAGTCCTCAACTGTTCTGGGGTGATTCCTTTTGATTTAGCATCGGCGTTAATTTGTTTGGTCAGTTCATCTTCTATCGCCTTTGCAGACATCCCACCATTCTTAATAATGAGAGTAGTTACCGCATTTACAATTAATTGTGCAAGGGATAAAATTTTTTTTGGTTTAACCGACTTACGACCAGCGTTTACGACTGGTCGTTTAGTATGTAATTTGGTAGATGTCATTGTTATTATACTAACTGCATAAAAAAATACCAATTACTGTTCGTAATCCTCTATAAAACTCTATCTAAACCCATCATATACCAATGTCCTCCCCTAAACTCATCGATATCCCCGATATGATGCAATTATCTAAACCAGCATTCCAAAAAATGCTGTTTATAGCGAATGCTCTGGAGCAGGGGTGGACTGTCAAAAAATCGCAGGATTCCTATATTTTCTCGAAGAAACACGAGAACAAACAAGAAATATTTCAGGAGAATTATTTAGAAACATTTGTAGCCGCCAATTTGTCGATGGATTTCGTGTTGAATTCCATATAATGGCCGTCAAAAACACAATAGTAGAATCAGTATTATATTGTCATATTATGTGAGCAAAACCGCAAACATAATATATAAATCCCAATAAAATCCCAACAAAAAATGTAATTATTGTTATGGATGCATATCCCGGTTTGTTTAGGGATTTTCGCGATTAAAAAATGAAAATCGAATTCTTTTCATTTTCCCCAAATTATTTTCTTTGCCTAACTTATATATATAAAACATGGCTGGAGGATTAATGCAACTTGTCGCCTATGGCGCCCAAGACGTGTTCCTTACTGGAACCCCCGAGATTACTTTCTGGAAGGTGTCTTACAGACGCCACACCAACTTCGCGATGGAGTCCATTGAGCAGACATTCTCTGGTCAAGCCGATTTCGGTCGCCGTGTTACATGCACAATCAGCCGTAATGGTGATCTTGCATACCGCACATACCTTCAGGTGACACTCCCTGAGATCAACCAGGAGTTGAACTCCAGCTCTGCTGCCGGAGAGGGTGTGTACGCTCGCTGGTTAGATTATGTTGGTGAGCAACTCATTGCCCAGGTTGAGGTCGAGATTGGAGGTCAACGTATTGACCGTCAATATGGTGACTGGATGCACATCTGGAACCAACTTACCCTTTCCAAGGAGCAACAGTCTGGTTACTACAAGATGATCGGTAACACAACACAACTTACCTACATCACTGACCCCAACTTTGCTGCCGTGTCTGGTCCCTGCGCTGCCGGTGGACCCGCCCAGGTGTGCGCTCCCCGTAACGCCCTTCCTGAGACAACACTTTATGTTCCTCTTATGTTCTGGTTTTGCCGCAATCCCGGACTTGCCCTTCCCCTTATTGCCCTTCAATACCACGAAGTCAAGATCAACATTGATTTCCGTCCTATCGGTGAGTGCTTGTGGGCTGTGAACAAGCTTTCCGGAGGTAAGGCTGTTGCCCAGGCTTACCAACAATCCCTTGTTGCCGCCTCTCTTTACGTTGACTATATCTTCCTTGATACAGATGAGCGTCGCAAGATGGCACAGAATCCCCATGAGTACTTGATTGAGCAACTTCAGTTCACAGGTGACGAGTCTGTTGGTTCTTCTTCCAACAAGATCAAGCTCAACTTCAACCACCCCTGTAAGGAGTTGGTCTGGGTTGTCCAACCTGATGCCAATGTTGATTACTGTTCTTCTCTTGAGAACGGTTCTCTTCTTTACAAGACACTTGGTGCCCAACCTTTCAACTACACAGATGCCATTGATGCTCTTCCCAACGCCGTTCATGCTTTCGGTGGTGAGACAGCTACATCCGGTTCCAATGCCTTCATCACTGCCTCTGGTCTTTTCCAGATGGACGGTGCTGCTGATGCTGATGGTGCTGGTGGTGACACAGAGGGTCAACAACTTAACAACGAGGGCACAGACATGGGTTCCGTCCTCTCTGATGCCGGTACATTCGTGCTCGCTGAGTCTGCCATTGACATGCACTGTTGGGGTGAGAACCCTGTTGTCACTGCCAAGCTTCAACTTAACGGACAGGACCGCTTCTCCGAGCGTGAGGGTTCTTACTTCGATGTTGTCCAGCCTTTCCAACATCACACACGTGCCCCCGATTGTGGTGTCAATGTGTACTCCTTCGCCCTTCGCCCCGAGGAGCACCAACCTTCCGGCAGCTGTAACTTCTCCAGAATTGACAATGCCGTCCTTCAGCTCGTTCTTTCCTCCAACACTGTGTCTGGAGTGAACACCGCTAAGGTCCGTGTCTATGCCGTGAATTACAATGTTCTCCGCGTCATGAGTGGCATGGCTGGCGTAGCGTACAGCAATTAGATAACGGACACATTTAGCGTGACCTACATATAAAAATCAAAAAGGGTTCGCCCACAAAACCAAATAAAAATCAAAAAGGGTTCGCCCACAAAACCAAATAAAAATCAAAAAAAGGTTCGCCCACAAAACCAAATAAAAATCAAAAAAAGGTTCGCCCACAAAACCAAATAAAAATTATGTAATTACACAATTACATAATTACACCCAAAATATGATTATACTCAGTCCTATTTGTCTTTTTTTGATTGTCTATATTCAGACATTTCTTTCGCTTTCATGATTTTGTATTCTTCATTGCCATAATTTTCTTTTAACTTTTCACGTTGTGTTTGTTTTCGAATGCGGGCTGCTTCATGTTTTTCATCATCTGTTTTTTTATTGATATTTTTATTGATATTTAAAGTCCTCTGTTTTTGTTTTTGATCTTTATCACGTTTTCGGCATTCATCAATGCCAATAGTTTGTTTCAATCGAATTCTATATAGTTGCATGGGAGTTAGAGATGTATCCTGTTCATTTGTATCATTCATCACATTCAATGTGGTAGATACATCTGGTTTATTTTTCATATATATTTCCAGCCATTTGTTAAAAATGACATCTAATGATAGATCCTTCTTCATGTAATTACAGCTACCACAGCATGGTTTTACGTTGGACAAAACATATCCGTTTGTATTATCAACTCTATCAATCCCATTTTTACACTTAGCATACGACCCACGGTCACATAAATAACAATTACTGGTGACCAATGAATCATAGTCAGCAATGGTTAAATCGAACTCTATATGTTTTTCATTAGCGCGTCGGTTGTATTCATTATAGCTGGCCGCATTGTACTCGCAATATTCGTCTGGGAAATATCTCCCATTGATCTTACCACTGAATGTCAAAATATGTTCAATTCGTTTTACAAAAACGTCTACTGATAGAGACCCTTTCATGTAATTACATATTTTACAACAACTAACACAGTTTTCAATTACATATCCAATACTTGAGTTCATTCTATCAATTCCATTGAATCCTCTGTCTTGAATTACACCACAATAATGGCACGGTAATTTTACCATCTGGTCAAAGCTGTCCTGCGATATTGAAAACTCAAACCCTTTGTCTCTGGCACACCGTTGATAATTTGAAAAATGTATTTGAATATTTGCCAAACGCTGGTTGTTAGATATTTTCACTTTTTCTGGATTATTTTCGCGCCATTGTTTCGCGTGTCCGGCGTTTCTCTCCAAATACCCGTCAATATCTTCTTCTATTTTACGCTGGCGA
>Ga0307998_1000005_pt1 | contig 127505 bp, 121 predicted proteins | sample Davwhametageno37_FD_203147 | JGI IMG/M metagenome (GOLD analysis project Ga0307998, IMG submission 203147) | Marine microbial communities from Davis Island wharf, Antarctic Ocean - #37 | ecosystem: Environmental > Aquatic > Marine > Unclassified | place: Antarctic Ocean: Davis Island wharf... | reverse complement strand
GGCGTGTATCCTATTTACCTTCTGAAAGAAATTATTCTGAAAGTTCTCTTGATACTGGGGGAATTCAGAAAAAGACAGGGTGTATGTTTTATTAAAACCCATTCAAGTCATAAAACCCCCACTAAAAGCAACAAGCTAAAGTGAGGGCTTCGCCTGATCCTATCCAATAAATAAATATAATTACTGCAAACAATAAAATTAAGCCAACTAATTTCCCTGCTTTATCTGACATATGGTCTAGTTTATTAAAGCAAGATATTAAAAAAAATCTCCATCTCACAACCAGACACCCCCCCGCGTTTCTTTAACGAAAAAAAACGGAAACGTATTGGAAAAAATGTTAATAAACTACTGTGAAATTAAGTTTGGTACTCGATATGGTACTCATATAGGTGGGAATGAAAAAGAGCATCCTCTGAGAAACCCTGTCGCTAATAGAGCCAACGAGCGGATTTGAACCGCCGACCTCTTCCTTACCAAGGAAACGCTCTACCCCTGAGCTACGTCGGCAAAAAAAAAGAGAGCGGGAGACCGGGCTCGAACCGGCGACAATCAGCTTGGAAGGCTGAAGCTCTACCAACTGAGCTACTCCCGCATTTTTTACTGATGCAAAGATCAGTAATTTATTTCAATATTTCAAATATTTTTACTCTAGTGGGGAGAGCAGGATTCGAACCTGCGAAGACGTAGTCAGCAGATTTACAGTCTGCCCTCGTTGGCCGCTTGAGTATCTCCCCTAAGCATTTTTCATTCTATTTTAAGAGCCGATGGAGGGACTCGAACCCACGACCTGCTGATTACAAATCAGCTGCTCTAGCCAGCTGAGCTACATCGGCTTTTGTGTCTTCTTGTTTCTCCAAATATCGTTTTACTAATAAACGTTACTTTGAATATCAAAATAAACACGAGCGCAAATATAAAAGGATTTATTTTAAAAAAAAGAAGAATTCCTATAAATTAAGTTGTGATTCTTTACTAGGCAGCATCTTTGGTTTAAAAGAGTTGATAAAGTCAAGTATATCCTGCAAAAAGAAGCAGAACAAACTCCTTGTTTCAAGGGTTTTTATCCCTAAAAAATTGAACCATAATGATGCTTTTGTTTGTTTTTAGGCTCCTAATTTAATCACAACCTTCTATTTCAATATAACAGAGGGCAATATCTAAGGTAGGTTTGTCCTAAAAAAGCAATTGTAGTCTTAAAGCTTTCTGAAATAAAACCAATTCTATTCAACAATTAAGTTTTAAACTTAATACCTATTAATTATAAAATTAAACTTAGCCTTGAAATATTTTAGCCTGGCACCGGCAGTAGGTTTAGAAATAACAGAAGTTCATTTTATTAAAAAAATCAACCTTGAGCTCTAACTTTTTCTTTTCTTCTTTTGAGAATCCTTTCGGCCGAGTCAGAAGCGCTATTGATGGCTTCCTCGAAACTTTTAGCCACCTTCTTAACAATTACGTCGTCGCCAGGGATACCGATTTTCATTTCTACAAATTTATTGATTCGATCTGAACTATTTTCAACTTTAGTGTAAACATAAACATCAATGATGTGGTCATAGAAATTTGTTATTTTATGAATTCTTTTTTCAGCGAACTCAATAAGTTTAGTGTCGGCAACATAGTTGATGGATTGAAAATTAATGTTCATAATATATAGCGTTTAGGTTAGGTTATTTTTTTGTTCCTCTAGGGTGGGCTTTGGCATAAATCTGTTGAATCTGTTTCATACTCGTGTGGGTATATATTTGTGTTGCAGCCACACTTTCGTGACCTAACAAATCTTTAACTGCGTTTAGGTCTGCGCCATTGTTCAATAAATGAGTCGCAAAACTGTGCCGCAACATATGAGGACTTTTCTTGACCTTAGTGGATACCTTACTAAAATAGTTCTTTACAGTTTTATAAACAAATCCGTCTGATAGTTTTTTCCCTTTAATGCCGCAAAAAAGAAATTGTTCTTCAACAATTAAATCAAGTTTGTTTCTTTCTGAAACATAAGCCCTAATACACTCAATTGGTTCTGCCAACAAAGGTATCAGTCTTTCCTTATTCCTTTTGCCCAGTACCTTTAAAGCGCCCTCTGAGAGGTCTATGTTGTTGGTTTTTAAATCGATCAACTCCGTTCGGCGCATCCCCGTGTAATAAAGCAGAGTAACAATGGTTCTTTCCAATACACCTGTATAGTCTGAAGTGAAAAAATCACCATCCAGTAAAAGGGAAATTTCGTTGGTAGAAAAAGGAACATTGACTTTTTTAGATTCTTTTAAAGGTCGATGAAGTTTTAATGGAGAAACGGTTATCAACTCTGTCTTAAGAAGAAACTTATAATAAGACCTTAAAACTGAAATTTTTCTGTTTATGGTCCGATGACTGTTGCCTTTCTCAACCAAGGCAACGATCCAAGATCGGATAAAGTTGTAGCTAATTTTTTCAATATTTTTTGTCTGGAAGGTGTCAAGACAATAGTCTTGAAAATCGTAAAGGTTTCCTTGATAAGCAATCCGAGTGTGCTCAGAATACTTTTTCTCAAAGGAAATATAAGCAAGAAAACGATCTATGGACATAAAAAAACGTTGTAAAACAAAGTTAAAAACTTATTGTCTTACAACGTGTTAATCGCTTGTTAAATATAAAGCTTATTGGTTTTCTTGGTCGCGAAGGCCTTGAACATACTGTGCGTGCTGAATCTTCACACGATTTTTCACAGAAGGCTTTGTGAATTGTTTGCGACTTCTTAATTGGCGCATTCCGCCAGTTTTGTCAAATTTTCTTTTAAAGCGCTTTAAAGCTCTATCGATGTTTTCTCCGTCTTTTACAGGTATAATTATCATAATTTAGGCACCTCCTTTCGTTAAATGTGGGCAAATATAATAACTTTAATCCTAAAGTAAGCCTAGGAAATAGAGAATTTTATTATTTAAGAAGATTACGGGCAATGACAAGTTTTTGAATTTCACTTGTCCCTTCACCGATCGTACATAGTTTTGAATCCCTGTAAAATTTCTCAACCGGATAGTCCTTAATAAAGCCATAGCCGCCATGAATCTGTACCGCTTCGTTGGCAACACGAACACAGGTCTCAGAAGCAAATAGTTTTGCCATGGCACCTATCTGCGTAACGTTTTTACCATTATTTTTATCCTCACCTGCTTTATGAGTAAGCAAAGTAGCGGCTTCAATATCAGTAGCCATTTCTGCCAGTTTGAACGAAATACCCTGAAAACTACTAATTGCTTTGCCAAATTGCTTGCGCTCTTTAGAATACTTTAACGCAGCATCAAACGCTCCTTTGGCAATCCCCAATGAAAGTGCGGCAATGGAAATTCGACCACCGTCCAATATCTTCATACATTGAACAAACCCCTCTCCTACTTCACCCAATCGGTTACTGTCTGGAATTCGACAATTATCAAAAACCAACTCAGCAGTTTCGGAAGCACGCATTCCTAATTTATTTTCTTTTTTACCCGAAGAAAATCCAGGAGTTCCTTTTTCAATGACAAAAGTTGTCATTCCGCGACTGTCTCCTTTTTCACCGTTACGAAAAACGACTACGGCCATATCACATGATTTTCCATGTGTAATGAAGTTTTTAGTTCCATTCAATACCCAAAAATCTCCCTCCTTTTTTGCGGTAGCATTCATCCCCTGTGCATCAGAACCAGTTTCTTGTTCGGTCAAACCCCATGCGCCGATCCATTCACCAGAAGCCAACTTGGGCAACCATCGCAGTCTTTGCGATTCGTTTCCAAAAAGGTAAGTGTGAGTAGTCGCCAAAGAGTTATGTGCAGCAATGGAAAGTCCAATCGAAGGATCTACTTTAGAAATTTCTTCAATGATGGTGATGTATTCATGATAACCCAATTCTGAGCCGCCATAAATTTCTGGAATTAAAATGCCCATAAAGCCTAATTCTCCAGCTTTACGGAGCAAGTCAGCTGGAAAAAACTCAGCTTCATCCCATTCCATAACATGAGGTCGAATGAATTGTTCTGAAAATTCTTTGGCTGCATCAGCAACCATTTTTACGGTTTCCCCATAATTTACGTCAACGGCATTGTCAGTATCTAGCATAGTAAAAAGAATCAATACAAATATAAACTTATTCTGCTGATCTTCAAGGAATCAAAACCCGTAATATGAAATAAATCTTCTAATATTATTTTCTTTTGTCGTGTTCTTAGTTTAATGATTTCAGTAGATTCCTCCTTGTTTATATAGGGTATTCGGGATAAATCATAGAGTGAAGCCTCTGAGATTTTTATTTTTTTTAGTTCAGGAAGTTTTTGAATTTCAAAATGATTTTTAACGTTATCAACCACCAAGGAGTCTAAGCCATAAACTTCATAAAGCTGATCTAGCGTTGAAAATCCTTTGATATATTTTCGGTATTTCACAATCCTAGAAGAGAGAACCTTTCCTATGCCTTTAACTTTTAAAAAATCAAATTCTTCAACTTCGTTTATGTCTTTTTTTAAATTTTTAAAAACCTTTTCTTTTTTATATTTAGTAAAATTAGGGAATTTTAAAAACGGCTTTATTGACTCAAATAGCGAGTCTTCCATTTGAGTGATGCGTTTAAATTCAGCTGCTGAATTGATGAACTTTCCAGATTTTCTAAAAGCGAACAAACGATCAATCGTGTTTTTCTCTATTCCCAAAACATAGGCGTGATAGTCCGTCAAGTAGTTTGGATTGAAAGGATGAATAATATTGTTTCTCTTTTTTTGGGCGCCAATCATGGAGTCTATGAACGCCTGATGTCTTTCCATTTCACCTACCGCCAGAGGAGCAGTAGTTTCGTAGGAGAGGGTTTCTAATAAAAAAGAATACAGAAGCAAAATTGCAGCCAAAAGCAAAATTGCGTAGCTCCGGGGTTTTGTTAGGGTAAAAATGGGGCGGCGGAATCTCATTCCCTACTATGCCTTTTTTAGTGTTCCTATGGCTTTTAAATAACGTGACAACTCCTCTTTAACCTTTGGGAAAAGGACAATCAGGCCAATCATGTTCGGGAAAACCAAAGCCAATATCATGGCATCTGAAAAAGTCCAAACTGCTGACATATCCCCTGCTGCTCCAATCACGATGAAAATCAAAAATAAAACCTTATAGGTTAAATCTGAAATTTTGCTTTTTCCAAAAACAAACATCCAAGATTGCAAACCATAATAGGACCATGAAATCATTGTTGAAACAGCAAATAATACAACTGCAAGGGTTAAGAAAGGTCCTGAAAAGGAAATGTATTTTGCAAAAGCAGCTGCAGTAATCGCAGCACCCTCGACCTCTAATCCGTCAATCATTACTTTTCCACCTACACCTCCATACTCAAAAACAGAACTGTCTCCATTAAAAATAATAATCACCAATGCGGTCATCGTACAAATTACTACCGTATCTATAAAAGGTTCTAAAAGCGCAACCAATCCTTCGGAGGCTGCATATTTGGTTTTAACCGCTGAGTGTGCAATCGAAGCAGATCCTGCTCCTGCTTCGTTAGAAAAGGCAGCCCTACGAAAGCCCGTAATCAAGACTCCCAATAGTCCTCCTAATCCTGCCTGAGGGCTAAAAGCTTGAGAAAAAATCATTCCAAAAGCATCGTCTACAAAGCTGAAGTTTCCTATTATTATATAGAGGCAGGCCAGGATGTACATTAATGCCATAAAAGGAACTATTTTTTCAGTAACAGATGCAATTCTTTTAATCCCTCCAATAATAATAATACCTACAAAAACCATCATAATAAGTCCAATAATAGTTCTTGCATTTCCGCCAGTCAAATCAAACAAACTTACCAATTGCATGGCAGCCTGATTGGATTGCGCAGCATTACCGCCTCCGAAAGAAGCTCCTATACACAAAACTGCAAAAATAACTGCGAGTACCTTACCAATTTTTTCAAATCCTCTTTCTTTAAAACCCTTTGTCAAATAATACATCGGACCTCCATAAACCGTTCCGTCTTCTCCAATATCTCGATATTTTACACCCAAGGTGCATTCTACAAATTTGGTTGACATTCCCAATAGACCACACAAAATCATCCAAAAAGTTGCTCCTGGGCCACCCACGGCAATTGCCAGCGCTACTCCAGCAATATTTCCATTACCTACAGTTCCTGAAACAGCAGTAGTTAGGGCCTGAAAATGACTGACTTCTCCCGTTTTACTTTCATCCACAATTGTTCCTTTAATGTCACCTTCAATGGCCAATTCTGGGTCTCCTGCCTCATGATGGTCTAGCTTGTCAAATTTTCCTGTTACGATATTTACTGCCGTAGGAAATCTTCGGATATTTACAAAACCAAAGTAGACTGTGAAAAACAATGCCCCACCAACCAACAATAAAATGATGGTAGGGATTGATGTCCCTGGAAAATCATGGAGTACTACATCTCCCCACCAATTGGCAACTGGAGTAAAAGCATCATTGATCCTTTCGTCTAATCCGCGCTCCTGAGCGCTTGCAAAGGAAGTAGACGCAAATAAAAACAATATTGTAAATTTAACTCTAGTCAAAAATGTAGTTTTCATAAAATTTTTAATTCTTGTGGAACGCAATATCGAAAAAATAAATCGATAAAAAATTAATCTAAACGAAACATAGTGTTTAATTTATTAATTGAATTGGTGTTTCCCAGCACAATTAGTTTTGTATTCTGCTCCAACTTAAGGTTGGCGGGAGGGTTAATCGTTAATTTACCTTTAGCATCTCTAAATCCCACAACATTGCAATTTGTGTTTTTTCTTATCTCCAATTCAGAAATCGATCGATTCAAAAATTTTTCAGGTAATCTATTGAAAATTCTTCTAAATTAGGGCTTTCGTCTCCAACCCAACTTAGCTCATCAATGAAGCTGATCAAATCGGGTACGACCAATAAGGATCCCATGTGGTCTCCACCTATACGGTCAGGCATGACCACATGGTTTGCACCTGCATGAATTAGCTTTGACTGATTAAAATCATCAGAAACTCGACTCACAATAATTAAATCGGGATTCAATTGACGGGCAGTAAGTACCACAAAAAGATTGTCAACGTCATCAGGCAAAGCGCTGATCAAATATTTTGCGTTTTTAATATTTGCAAGCTCTAAAACCTTGTCCTCTCGGGCATCGCCGGCAATGAATTTTATTTGTTTGTCGGAACGAGAAATTAAAGTTGGATCTTTTTCTATAACTACAAAAGTGTGCTTGTGTTTAAGAAGACGAGCCCCCGCTTGAATCCCATTCCGACCGTACCCACAAATCAGGGTGTGATCTTTAAGTTTTGCTGTCATTTTTTTAGTTTTTATAATTTTAAGTTGTTCAAAAACGCGATCATTTAAAAAGTAAACCGTCAACTGTTTGACCGCATAAGCAAAAACCGTTAAGCAAATTAAGATAAAGAATAATGTAAATAGCTTTGCTTCCTGGGACAAAGGCGCAACCTCTCCAAAACCAACAGTGCTTATCGTGATTACGGTCATATAGAGCGCATCGATTATGCCAATATTTGGAATTAAAAGGTAGAAGCCAATAAATCCTATCAAAAAAACGATTAGAATAAGTATGCTAGGTTGAAGGAAGGGGGAGCTAAGTTTTTTCAAATCATAAATCAAAAACAGAGGTTCGCTTGGTGTAAACTATGTCCTTTAATTTTAGCCAAAAAGCCAAAGTTAAATAAATGATAAAACCTCCTACAATGGTTGTAAAAGAGGCATATATAAAAAATAAACGAACGCTTTTAACATTCATTCCAAGGGTTTCGGCCAAGCGTGTGGAGACAGCAAAGCCGTGCTTTTCAAAATAATGACGCAAGGAGGTGATTTTACTCATGAGCCTAAATTACGGGTTTTTCTTTAAAAAAATGATACCCCAACGCACACTTTAAACATCTTTTTTTATCGCAATAGTATTGCTTAAGATGTAACAAACTTTGTGATTCTAATGCTGAATTGTATTTGCCACCCAATCGAGTAAACCCATCAGTGTATTTATTTTTCTCTAATGGAATCTTTTCCATCCACTGAATCAACAAATTGTCTACATCCAATCCATGATGTTTGGCATGAGCAAATCGTATGGGAATCAAACTGTTAATCAAGATGAGATCCAAGAACTCTTTGGAAATTTTCTTTGAACTACTTTTTCCTTTTTTTTCAAATCCGAAATGTGTTTTCCAAAAGTCAGAGACACCGATATCCAACACCCAATTCAAGTCTTTGATGTCCTGAGTATTAATCAATTTTGAAAAAACCTGTGGGCTATGGCTGTAAAACTGAGCCAATTGTGACAACCGAATGGTGGGGAAGTTTGGGGGTCTTAATCTACCAAACGAAACATTTGTGGCAATATTTCTTGGAATTTTATATTTTGTTTCCAGAAAAAGATAATTGGACTTTAAAGTTTTATGGTAAGGCTCCTCTATTTCTTTTTTTAACAACCCAGAAAGACCGAAAAAAAGAGCTTCTAGTGCAATCGGGTCATGAGCATTTTTTCGAATAATTGAAAATGAGATTTATTGTGCCCACTTTAAAAAAGCATTTCCGTTGACATTCAAACCAAAGTTTTTTGCCAACAACTGAAATAAAGTTGCCTCCCAGTCATTCTTGTTGGCTTCCAATAAATTGAAAATCAAATTCACCTTTTCCTCCAAACGTTCGATGTAGAGCCTTTCTATCCAGTTTTTCCATTTGACTTTTGGATAATTATTGAAAAGTCGCTCACAGGGAATCCAATTTGGTGATTGATCAAATTGTTTTTGATAAAGTTTGATTAAATTTTCAGGGATAATCTTAGATAATTCGAGGCTTGGCATCATACTTCCCGAGGGATAGCAAACCTCAACATCATTATTCCAAACTACATGAAGAATTACTGAATCATAGGCACCATCAAGATGATGCCTGTGATGGTACCAAGATGAGGCGTCTAGATGTAGCTCAACGTTTCCAGCCCAGAGTGTTTCGCCAATCCAGATTTTAGCATTAGAAAAATCTGGGCCAGAACCACTGGTGGGAATACCTGGCGAGATCACTTGAATCAATTCCCCTTGAACTGTAAAAAGCTGTTGAGATTCAAACTTTTGAAAACGCCATAAATAATGAAGGAAGTCTTCTTTCATTAAAATTTGGGGGCAATAAATTTATTTGAGGCTTAGGCGACCTCTCCTTTCCAATCTAATATTCCACCTAACAAATTAAAGGTGGTTTCAAATCCCATTTGGGACATCACTTGACAGGCTTGAGCACTTCTCGCGCCCGATCGACAGTAAACATAATAACTCGCCGACTTATCTAGTGATTCTAATCCTTGCATAAAAGTTTCAGGATTTCGTATATCGAGTTGTTTTGCTTCAGGAATACATCCAGCTTCAAACTCTTCTGATGTTCTTACGTCTAATATAATCGATTTTTTATCAGCAGACTGCTGATTACTCCATTGTTCTTGAGTTAAATCCATAGTTTTTTTTCAAAAATAGGCCCTTAATTCATCATAAAAAAAAATTAGCAATTATTTTTTAACTGAAGAAATATTCATTATATTTGTGCATACAATTGTTGTGCAAACAAATATGGAGCAAATTGAACTTACAAAAAACACTGTGGTGGGTTTACTCAAAGCCAGCAGTAAAGCAGAAGACCTTTTAGCCAAGGTTTTGAAACCTTATGAAATATCTCTCCAACAGTTCAATGTACTCAGAATTCTTAGAGGTCGCAAAGAAAAACCTGCTAATTTGAGCACCATTCAAAAAAGAATGGTTCACAAAAACAGCAATACTACAAGATTAATCGATAAATTAATAGAAAAATTTTTGGTGGAACGAAAAATATGTGAAGAAAATCGTAGGAAAATCGAACTCATTATTACTCCAAAAGGGAAATCAATTTTATCTGAATTGGATTTGGTGATCGAAATAGCCGAAACCGAAATATTAAAACCTCTAGATTTAGAAGAACAAAAATCTTTAAGAAAATTACTAAATAAAATTAATTTAAATTAACAATCAATCTATTAAACATGAAAAAACTATCAAAAACTATCTTATTTTATTCTTTATTATTATTCGCCTTTACGGTTGGAAATGCGCAAGAATCATCTATTAATTTAGAATCAAGCAATATTCGCTGGTATGGTGAGCAAATCACCGGAAAAGAACATTTTGGAGACCTGAAATTTAAAGCTGGTAACATCACAATTAAAGACAATAATGTGGTATCGGGTGAATTTATCGTAGACATGACCAGCATGAGCGTGGAAGACCTTAGTGGGGGAATGAAAGAAAAACTTGAAGGACATCTAAGTTCAGATGATTTTTTCTCCATAAAGAATTTTACTGAATCTAAACTAGTTATTACTGAAAACACGGGAGTTACTGATGGCGTCCAAAGCTTAAACGGAACACTTACCATCAAAGACATCGAACATCCTATTGTATTTACAATGTCATTAGCGGGAGGAGCTGCCAAATCTGATTTGATTTTTGATCGCTCCAAGTACAATGTGAAATTTAGATCTGGTAATTTTTTCGAAAATCTCGGAGACAAACTTATCCTAGACGACATCAAATTAGAAGTGAGTTTGGTTATGAATGCTGAATAAGTAATATAAAATTCATTAAGACTTTAAATACAAATATATTTTATTCTATATTTGTATTATGAATATTAAAAAGGAAATTAAAAGTTGGTGGAACGAATTATTTTAATCGATTCGTGAAACTGCTATTATCTAAATATAAAAGGCTTGTCATCACGACAAGCCTTTTTTAATTTTAGAATATGAAACCAAAGAAAAAAACATATAAATTACATTCCGAGCATAAAAAAATACTTGCTGATACCTTGACGCCTGTAAGTGTTTATCTTAAAATTAGGGATCAATTTCCGCACAGCCTTTTGCTGGAGAGCAGTGACTATGATGCGCATACCAACAACTTCTCCTATATCTGCTGCAACCCAATCGCCTCAATAAGCATTCAGAACGGAATGATTGACTATCGATTCCCTGATGGGACAAACGAAATCCTTGAGCTGAGCTTAACGGATAGTGTGCCAGAATTGATAGAGGATTTTTCTAGACAATTTGAAAGTGGCAGTTATCCTTTTAAATTCATAACAAATGGTTTGTTTGGCTACATCGCCCATGATGCAGTAAAGCATTTCGAATCAATTGAATTGAATGAAGAAAAAGATAGTCTAGACATTCCTGAGATATACTATGCAGTGTATCAGAATATAATTGCAATTAGTATTTTCAATCACGAAGCACACTTGTTCTCCCACTCTTTTGATAAAGGACATAATTTAAAAAAAATAGAACAGCTGTTAAGAGGTGATAATATTGCCACTTATGGTTTTGAGAAAAAGGGAGAAAAAAAGTCTAATCTTACGGATGATGAATTTATAGATTATGTGAATAAAGGAAAAGAACATTGTTTCCGTGGCGATGTATTCCAGTTGGTGTTGTCTAGAAGGTTTTCACAAGAATTTAGTGGAGATGAATTTAACGTTTATAGAACTTTGCGTTCTGTAAACCCCTCTCCCTATCTTTTCTTTTTTGATTATGGAGACTTTAAAATCTTTGGGAGCTCGCCCGAAGCTCAACTTATTGTTGAAGACGGTGTCGCTGAAATTCACCCAATTGCAGGAACTTTCCGAAGATCAGGAAATGACGAAGAGGACACTCAATCGGCAAAAAGATTGGCCGAAGACCCAAAAGAAAATAGTGAGCATGTAATGTTAGTTGATTTAGCAAGGAATGACCTCAGCAGAAACGGAACAGATGTTAAAGTTGAAAAAAATAGAGAAATTCAATTCTTTTCTCATGTGATCCATTTGGTGTCAAAAGTGACAGGGAGATTAAAGTCGAAAGCAAAAACTTTTCAGGTGGTTGCAGACACTTTCCCTGCTGGAACCTTAAGTGGTGCTCCAAAACACAAAGCACTTCAACTCATTGATCGTTATGAAAAAACTTCAAGAAATTTTTATGGAGGGGCCTTGGGATACATGGATTTTAAAGGGAACTTTAATCATTGCATAATCATACGTTCTTTTTTAAGTAAAAATCAAAAATTGCATTATCAGGCAGGAGCTGGTATCGTCGCCAAATCTGTTCCGGAAAACGAATTACAAGAAGTATACAACAAACTCGGTGCTTTAGACAAGGCATTAAGTTTAGCTGAAAAATTATAAATTAATAAAGATGAAAAAAGTATTCGTCATCGATAATTACGATTCCTTCACCTATAACCTCGTTCACTATTTAGAAGAACTTGGCTGTGATGTGACTGTCAAAAGAAATGATTGTTTTGAATTGAAAGAGTTAGAGCAATATGAATACATTTTGCTTTCCCCAGGACCAGGTATTCCTGATGAGGCAGGTCTTTTGAAAGAGGCTATAAAAATGTATGCACCTTCAAAAAAAATATTAGGCGTTTGTCTTGGACAACAAGCCATTGGTGAAGTTTTTGGTGCTACATTAACTAATTTAGACTCTGTTTTTCACGGCGTAGCAACTCCAGTTACCATATGCGAAAAAGATCTTTTATTTGAAGGACTTCCAAAAACTTTTGACATTGGTCGCTACCACTCTTGGGTGGTGAAAACACCTTTGCCAGAAGTTTTAATTGCTACATCTTTTGACGAAAACCATCAGCTAATGTCTTTAAGACACAAAGAATATCATGTTCGTTCGGTTCAATACCACCCAGAATCTGTATTGACTCCCAACGGTAAGAAAATATTAGAAAATTGGATCAATAGCTAAGAACATGAAAGCCATACTCAACCGACTAACACAGCACGAAACACTTGAAAAAGAAGAGGCCGAAAAGGTTCTCGTTGGGATTGCCGAAGGCAAATACAACCCTAGTGAGATTGCTTCATTTTTGACGGTTTTTATGATGAGAAGCATCACACTTAAGGAATTAGAAGGTTTTAGAAATGCTTTGCTAAAGCTTTGCCTTGCGGTCGACCTAAGTGAATTCTCACCCATTGATCTTTGCGGAACAGGCGGAGACGGAAAAGACACTTTCAATATCTCCACATTAGCATCATTTGTAACAGCAGGAGCTGGAATCAAAGTTGCCAAACACGGAAATTATGGGGTATCATCTGGTTGTGGATCAAGTAATGTTTTAGAGCATATGGGAATTAAATTTTCAAATGATGCTGACTTTTTAAAGCGATGCATTGAGCAAGCGGGTATTTGTAATCTTCACGCTCCATTGTTTCATCCTGCTATGAAAAACGTTGCACCCATAAGAAGAGAACTCGGCGTCAAAACATTTTTCAACATGTTAGGGCCACTGGTAAATCCTTCATTTCCCAAGCATCAACTAACTGGAGTTTTCAATCTTGAATTGGCCAGACTTTATGGATATCTTTTTCAGAAAACTGATCAAAAATTTACCATATTGTATGCGTTGGATGGTTATGATGAAATTTCATTAACTGGATCCACCAAAGCACTACGAAATTCAGGAGAAAGTTTAATTCACCCGGAAGACTTTGGGCTTAACTCTTTGGATGCCTCAGAGATTGCTGGCGGAGATAACATCTCGTCTTCTGCAAAAATTTTCACAGAAGTTATTCAAGGGAAAGCAACTCAAGCACAACAAAATGTTGTCTGTGCTAATGCAGCCATGGCAATTACTACAGTTTTGGAATGTTCCCCAAAAGAAGGTTTTGAAAAAGCTAAAGAATCTTTACTTTCGGGAAAAGCCAATCAAGCATTAATCACCCTTCAAAAACTGAGTGCTGAATGACAATTTTAGATAAAATTATCGCTGACAAGAATATAGAAGTCGCACAAAGAAAAGCGTTATTCCCAGTTTCCTTTTGGGAACAGTCCCCTTTGTTTGAAAAAGCAACCGTTTCAATTTCTGAATGTTTAAAAAATAGTACTTCAGGCATCATCGCCGAACACAAAAGAAGATCCCCATCCCGAGACAACATCAACTGCAGCCTTTCTATTGCTGATGTTGCCAAAGGCTATGAATCCGCTGGTGTATCGGGAATGTCTGTATTAACTGACACCAAATATTTTGGAGGTTGTTTGGGCGATCTGATCGCAGCAAGGGCAGTCACTCAATTTCCTTTACTTAGAAAAGAATTTATTGTTGATCGTTATCAGATTCTAGAGGCAAAGGCTCATGGCGCTGATGTCATTCTTTTGATTGCTGCTGTTTTAAATAAAAATCAGATAAAAGAACTTTCTGAATTTGCTCAAAGCCTTGGACTTGAAGTTCTTCTTGAAGTTCACAATGCAGAAGAATTGGAAAAATCGATAATGCCCAGCCTGAATCTGTTGGGTGTAAATAATCGCAACTTAAAAACCTTTGAAGTTTCTCTAGAAACCAGCAAAGAATTGGCAGAGAAGATCCCAGACGATTTTATCAAAGTATCTGAAAGTGGGATTAATGACGTTGAATCGATTAAAGATTTGAAAGAATACGGTTATAAAGGGTTTTTGATTGGTGAAAATTTTATGAAAACTGAAAATCCAGGGGAGAGCGCATTGGATTTCATCAAAAAGCTTGAAAAATGAAGTTAAAGGTTTGTGGAATGCGAAGCCACGAAAACATTCTGGCGTTATCTGATTTAAAACCAGACTACATGGGCTTCATTTTCTGGAAACCCTCCAAAAGGTTTGTTTCAACAACAACTCCAACACTTCCAAGCAACATCAAAAAAACAGGAGTCTTTGTTGATGAAACATTTGATGAAATCAAAAGTTTAATTGAAACACATCAACTGCAAGCTGTTCAGTTACACGGAAAAGAAAATCCTATTTTTTGTGATCGTTTAAAAGACTTAAACGTCGAAATCATAAAAGTTTTTTCAATAAAAAAGGATTTTGATTTTTCGACTTTGGCCCCTTACGAAAATGTCTGTGATTATTTTTTATTTGACACCAAAGGGGAACTTCCTGGTGGCAATGGATACGCGTTTGACTGGGAGATGTTGAAATCATATCCTTCGAGCAAGCCATTTTTCCTTAGCGGGGGAATAGGAATGGATCAATTAGCAGATTTAGAAGATATCTTTAAATTAAATTTACCGCTTTACGCTATTGATGTAAATAGTAAATTTGAAAGCGAAGCTGGAATGAAAAAAATTGAATTATTAAAAGATTTTAAAATCGCACTTTTTAAATAAATGCACATGAAGTATCAAGTAGATGAAAAAGGATTTTATGGAGATTTTGGAGGAGCTTATATCCCTGAAATGCTTTACCCCAATGTAGAAGAACTAAGACAAAACTATTTAAAAATAACTGCAGAGCCTGAATTCAAAAAAGAATTCGATTACTTGTTAAAAGAATATGTTGGGCGTCCGACTCCTTTATATTACGCTTCAAGGCTTTCGGAAAAATACAACACTAAAATTTATCTTAAGCGCGAGGATTTGTGCCATACAGGTGCTCACAAGGTGAATAACACGATTGGACAAATTCTATTGGCAAAACGTTTGGGCAAAAATAGAATCATTGCTGAAACTGGCGCTGGTCAACACGGAGTTGCAACTGCTACCGTTTGCGCATTAATGGGGATTGAATGTATCGTTTATATGGGAGCACTTGACATTAAGAGACAAGCCCCTAATGTTGCCCGTATGAAAATGCTCGGTGCCGAAGTTAGACCTGCCCAATCTGGCAGTAAAACTCTTAAAGATGCTACGAATGAAGCCATAAGAGACTGGATCAACAACCCAGTTAACACTCATTATATAATAGGGTCGGTTGTTGGCCCACACCCCTATCCCGATATGGTCGCACGTTTTCAGTCTGTTATCAGTGCGGAGACCAAAACGCAATTGCTAGAAAAAGAAGGTCGTGATTACCCCGATCATGTAATTGCATGTGTCGGAGGCGGAAGTAATGCAGCTGGTTTATATTATCACTATTTAGATGATAAACGGGTTAATATCATTGCAGTGGAAGCTGCTGGAAAAGGAATTGATTCTGGAGAGAGCGCAGCAACCTCAGCACTGGGGAAAGAAGGAATTATTCATGGTAGTAAAACCTTATTGATGCAAACCCCAGATGGTCAAATCACTGAGCCTTACTCTATTTCGGCAGGCTTAGACTATCCGGGTGTAGGCCCGATGCACGCCCATCTTTTCAGATCCAAGCGGGCCGAATTTATATCCATTCCAGATCAGGAAGCAATGGATTGGGGTCTGACGCTCTCCCAAATGGAAGGAATCATCCCAGCAATTGAAACAGCACATGCTTTTGCAGCGCTAGATGTAAGAAAGTTTAAACCAAATGAAGTCATTGTCTTCAACTGCTCAGGAAGAGGAGACAAAGACTTAGACACCTATATTGAATATTTCAAACTATAATGAACCGAATCGATCAAACCTTTCAAGGCAATAAAAAATTATTGTCCATTTATTTTTCAGCCGGACACCCTTCTCTAGAAGACACTGTCCCAATTTTAAAAGCCCTAGAAGCTTCTGGAGTTGACATGGTTGAAATAGGGTTGCCCTTTAGCGATCCCATTGCAGATGGCCCCACCATTCAAGAAAGCTCTACTCAAGCTCTCAAAAATGGGATGACTACTGAAAAACTTTTTAATCAACTAAAAGATATCCGGAGTCACATTAACATCCCTTTAGTATTGATGGGATATTTCAATCCAATGATGCAATTTGGAATTGAGCGTTTTTGTGAACGATGCGCTGAGGTAGGAATAGACGGACTTATAATTCCCGATCTCCCTGTGAATTTATATAATGAGCAGTACAAATCACTTTTTCAAAAACATGGCTTATACAATATGTTTTTAATCACTCCACAAACATCCGATGAGAGAATTAGGTATATTGATGAGGTGTCAGATGGTTTTATCTATATGGTTAGTAGTGCCAGTGTAACAGGAGCAAAGTCAACTTTTGGAGATACTCAATCAGATTATTTCGAGCGCATTAATTCCATGAATTTAAAAACGCCTCAGGTGGTTGGATTTGGAATAAGCAATTCGGATACTTATCAGTTGGCGACCCAATGGAGTCGTGGAGCGATAATAGGTTCAGCATTTATTAAATTTCTAGAAAATAATGGGGTTCAAAAAATAAGTTCCTTTGTGAAATCTATAAGATCTTAAGAAAATTTCACTAAAAAAAATTACGTGAAAACCATTTCAAAATTTACATAAATAAATGTAAGAAAAATCTTACGAATCCAATGGTTTTTGCCGATGTCGGATTTTACCAATAATGACGCATTACATACCGTTTAAATCATTAAATGAACTTGTTATTACAGCTGATGAGCGCCTAGGGGGATTCTCATGAATGAAAGCATAATTTAGTACCGAAAACTCAAAATAAATAGAGATTCAGATGCCCACATCCATGAACTACCTAACTATAGAATTGCGTGTTTTATTATTGACACTTATACCTACTGCTTTCATTTCGCTTCAAGCGCAACTTTATATCAATCAAGACATATATATTGCACCGAGTGCTGAAATGCATGTCGCACTACCCATGACTTATTTTGAGTCTGGGATTGTTTTGGCGGATCGAGGAGATGCAAGTCTAGATGATTATGGCATACTTTCCTTTAGTGAAAACAGTCAAGCAACAGGAGCAAATCACGATACTCATGTGAATGGATTTGTTAGAAATATAAACAACCCTAATTTCATGTTTCCAATTGGTCATGATGCAATATTTCAGCCCGTTGCGACAGTTGTTGAAAGTACAAACACTAAAATTGACTTTGCATATTCACATGTTTCTCATCCTAACCTCACGAAAGACCCAGAGGTTAATAACATCTCTGATGAATTTTATTGGATTATTAAAAGTAGTGGGAACTCAAAAATCTCTTTATCATGGAACGCTTTTAGTAACATAGATAAATTAACCGATAACAACATCAATGCATTAGGAATAGGAGGATATGATGGGACATCCTGGAAAAGGATACCTGCAATGCTAGACACCACTTCCTTTCACGATGGCTCACCCGCTGACTTACTTTCGGGATCAATTACAACGCTAGACAATATTGATTTAAGTAATTACTCTGCTTTTACACTCGTTAATGTGAATGCAACAGACAATATGGAAATAAAAGTGTCCGACGCCATAACCCCTAATGGAGATGGCTTCAACGATACTTGGCAAATCGATAACATTGAAAACTATCCCAACGCAATAATCAAAGTGTTTAATCGACAAGGTCAAGTGGTATTCTATGCACCAAATAATTATTCAAATGATTGGGAAGGAAACTACTCTAAAGACACTGTCTTACCCTCGGCCTCCTATCTCTACGTAATCGATCTTGATGGAGATGGGAACGTTGATGCTCATGGTTGGTTATATATCTCAAGATAAATGAATACTACAATAATCAGAACCGCTATAACGCTTTTTGCGTTCTTTACTTCAGTTTTTGTCTTCTCACAACAATACACTCACTTTTCATTGTTCAGGCAGCATATGACTATTTTCAATCCTGCTTATACAGGAACACAAGAGGCACCTATGCTCAGCATGAGTTACCGAAGTCAGTGGTCAGGAATTGATGGAGCTCCAGTTGTACAAGCCTTTTCATTTGGCACACCAACCAGCAATGAACGCGTTGGCATAGGATTGAGCATTATCAATGATAAAATATTTATACAAAGACAAACGCATGCTTATGTAAACTTTTCCTATAAACTTCCAATGTCAGAAGAAACTGATTTGTTTTTAGGTCTACAAGCAGGAGCTAATGGAACTAGACTCGAAGCTGAAGCACTTGAAAGTAGAAATACGACTAGTGGAATTGACCCAAACCTTATAAACTACAGCCAATTTGTACCCAATGTTGGAGTAGGTGTATATCTCAAAAACAATAAATATTTTGTTTCCTTGTCTGCTCCTAGAATCTTAAATTCAAAAAGATATTTAGACCAGCAAGGCCTGTATACTAGTGCAACTGATAGGGTTCATTTTTATGCGAGTGGTGGTGTAAATCTCTTTGTGTCTGACCGGTGGACTTTGAGTCCTTTCTTACTCTATAGGCAAGTGGCAGGAGCCCCTACTTTTCTTTCTCTTAACACGACTTTTAATTATGATCAATTCATCGACTTCGGAATCGAGTATAATCTAGAAAGTGGCTTTGGAGCTAATTTAATGCTAAAAACTCAGGGGGGCTTTCTTTCGGTTATGCATATGAAACCCCTAGGGAATCCAATATTAGTCAATTGACCAATGGGACGCATGAATTGATTCTTAAGATACGTTTAGGAAATTCATCTGATTCCTCTGACAGAAGGATTGGCACAAGAAATAAAGAAAAAAGAGTAGCCATTAAATAGTAACGGCATCCCCTGAATTTTACACCACAGTCCCTTGACAGCTACTTCCAGATCCTGCCGTACAACCATAGCAGTGCTGTGACACCCTTATCTTTCTTCCTTGCAACAATTCTAAGTTAAAATCACGCAGATGTGTTATTGGACTTGCTACCTTTATGTCTAACATTTGGTTAAAGTCACAATCAAAAAGCATTCCGTCCCAACGAACGGAAAGTGTATTGGTACACATTACATTAGCAACTGCTTTAGGATTAAAAGCTTCAACCAAAGAAGACATATAATCTTCATAGTTTTCAGAGGCAATTAAATAATCTAGAAAACGACTGATAGGCAAATTTGTAATTGCAAATAATTGGTTAAAGTCAATCTCAAAATCAAGCTTTAAGGCTTTCTTAAAATCATTTTCTAAGGTTTTCTCATCTCCAGGTAAAAATGCTCCTGAGGGATTGTAAACCAAATCAAGTTGTAAGTCACTGTTTGACTTTCCATATCCAGCAGCGTTTAATAGTTTCATAGCGGTTATTGATTGACTAAAAACTCCATCACCTCTTTGCCTGTCGGTTTTATCTTTTTTATAAAAAGGTAACGAGGAGATAATATGTACTCTGTTTTGTTTAAAAAAGTCAGGAAGACTATGATATTTTTTATTGGCCAAAATTATTGTCAAATTAGATCGGACAATAATCTCCTCGACATCTGTCAAACGTATCTGACTGACAAACCATCTAAAATCAGGATGCATTTCAGGAGCGCCTCCAGTCAAATCAATGGTTTTAACCTTTGTTTTCCTTAAAACATCGAGGCATAGTTCCATTGTTTCCCTAGACATCATTTCTTTTCGGTCTGGTCCAGCATCAACATGACAATGGGCACAAACCTGATTACACATATAGCCAACATTAACTTGAAGAATCTCTAGCTTTAAAGGACGAAGTGCATCGAGTTCATACGCAACCAAACTGGACTCAAACTTAGGAAGACCTCCATCAGAGAAAATACCATTGGAAAGTATTTCTAATTGGTGTTCAGTTGAGGACAAAATGTTGTTACTTGCTTTTAAAGATTTGGAAGCCATTACATACTCAATTTATCGTAAACATTCATCATTTGAACGCCATGAACCAAGGAAGCACCACTTCGTATGGCTGCCCCAACATGAACCGCTTCCATCATTTCAGATTTTTCAATCCCTTTTTGCAAACCGTCGCGCGTGTAAGCCTCGATACAATAAGGACACTGAACTACATGAGAGACTGCAAGAGCAATCAATGATTTTTCACGTACACTGAGACTCCCTTCTTCAAAAACACTATTATAGTATTCGAAAAACTTTTTGCCTAACTCTGGGTTCCAATCTGTTATATTTTTAAATTTTTTCAAATCATCACTTTGATAATAATTTTTTTTCATAAGTTAAGTTTTTTGACAGATTATACTGTTAATACATGTGTACTTTATAAATTATTAATGTTGAAAATATTTAAATAAATATTTTTTATTATATTGGGAAACTATAATGTACTATTTTAAACAATGTCACCCCAATGACCAATCTCGATTTCCAGCATATTCTCTCCGGATATACTCAATATATTGAACTGATTCTAGTTCAGTTTTTATTTACTTCATTGCTTTTTTTTTGTTATCACTATTTTTACACAAAATACTATAAAAAAGCATATAAAGTTAAGATTAGTCTTCTAGAATCACAATCACTTCAAGCACAAATGAATCCGCATTTCGTTTTTAACATTTTAAATGGAATTCAAAGTGTATTAATCCTCAAATCAGAACGAAAAATCAATCAATATCTCGGAAGATTCTCAACACTATTAAGAAAAACACTAGAAGTGAATGAGAGAGAATCAGTCTCTTTAAAAGAAGAGGTCGAATACCTTAAGGCATATCTTGAACTTCAAAAAATGCGACTAAAGGATAAATTTGATTATTGTTTTGATATCAGTATTGATGTCGAGCCTTTAAAATTCCATCTCCCACCAATGCTTCTTCAACCTATTGTTGAAAATGCAATCATCCATGGTATTTCTCCTTTAAAAATAAAAGGGATATTGGTCATCATCCTTAAATACTCTTCCAAGGGGCTTCAAATTAATATTGAAGACAATGGAATCGGTATTGAAGCATCAGAGAAAAAATCTAGTTTACACGAAAAGAGGCATAATTCTCTTGGAAACCGAATAATACATAAAAGAATAAAACTCATAAATGAGAATCAAAAAGAAAAAATTATTTTTAGCAGTGAAGACTTAAACAAATCAGACATTGCCTCAGGCACAAGGATTACCTTAGACATTCCTTTTGAAACATCAAACAGACTTGCCCTTAAGTCCTACCAAACCAAAACCTATGAAAAAAATTTCTGCATTAATTGTTGATGATGACAAGAATAATATTGAAATTCTAGAACATTATATAAAAAAGTGTTGTCCAGAAATCAAATCCTTGGACAGTTGCAGCCGAAAACAAGAAGCAATTGACCTGCTGAAAAACAAGAGCTATGACATTGTTTTTATGGACATCATTCTTGATCAAGACACAGCCTTTGAAGTTCTTGACGAAATCAAAGGGGATTTGCCTCAAATAATTTTCGTTCCGCTTTTGATCAATATGCTATAAAGGCTTTTAAATACAATGCTGTCGACTACTTGCTTAAACCTATTGAAATTGACAAATTGACCGAAGCTGTTAATCGCGCAATTGAAAAAATGAGTGTTAAAAAAGATTACGCATTTCACAGGTCAGGAGAAATTCAGATACCAAATAATTCTTATTTTCCCTTTAACTTTGTGACTATTTCTAACATCAATAAAGTAAATTTAATTAAAAACAACGATATCCTCTATTGTAAATCTTCTGGTCGTTATACCGAGTTTCACCTGGTCAATAAAGTAATGTTAATCGCATCTAAATCCTTGGGGGAATATGAGACACTTCTCCAACATAAAGATTTTTTTAGGATTCACAACTCTTACATGGTTAACCTTAATCACTTGATCAATATCAATAAAAAATCTGGAAATTATTGTGAATTAAAAGACGGAACTGAACTCCCGATTTCAAGAAGAAGATATGACAAACTCCTACAACATTTGAACATTGTTTAAAGCCAATTATAACACTAAACAATTAGGTTATACATTTTATTCGACCACGTATTACGGTCAAACAAAGTGAAATAACATAAAGTGATAACTTTATTATTCTCAAACGGAATAAATTATAAAGTGGTATTATCTCTACTATGGCTAACATCTGATGTTTTTTTCTCAGAAACCTATCCCTTAATAAATCGATACAGTAAGGTGTCTTTGAACCACAAGTATCAAGTGAGCATCAAAGCAGCTCTAGAAGATTTTGTAAGACCTGAAATCGATCTTGTTCTTATAGAATCGGGATGTATGGATGATGATATTGAAAAATCATTGAATATTATTCAAAAAACCAGTGCGTTTAAATTATTATTTACCACAGAACCCGAAGTAATTATTTTAGCACTTAAAAAAGGCATTGATTTATGCGTCTCCCCTCCACCAAGTGAGGAAGAAATCAAACACTTAATTAAAGACGTTCTTAATTTGAAGAAGAAGCGAACCAAAAGCAGTCCGTTTTCAAACAAAATAATTTTGCCGAACTCTCCAAGAAATGAAAATTTAAATATAATCCCTTGGGACTCGTTGATCTCAATTCATTCTTATAAAAACAAAACTAGAATTCATCAAAAAAACATTGAACCGTATGAGAATTCTCTTTCTTTAAATAAGATTCGTAAGAAATATTTATCTAGTGTCTTGTTTTATAATTTAAAAGAACATTGCTCAATCAATCTGAACCATTTGAATCAAATTAACTTTATTTCAAGTAATAATTATGAATGTAAATTATCTGATGGAAGATCAATCGAAATAAACGCTATGGAACGAAATAAACTGATTAAGTATTTAGGTGAAAATAGCTAAAAAAAGTAAGAATGTTCTTACAACTTTATATTTCGAAAACTCCCAATAGCACTCGTTATTTTCTTAAATTTTAATGATGAAAACAAAATTTTGTACATTTCTAATAACTATAATCAAAACTAATCTTAAGACTATAAACTACGATGTTACATTAAACTTTCATAGAGTTTTTATATTAAAAAAAACACTTTTCATAGTGTTTCCCCAATGCAAAAAGTGTGGGTACATTGGGGTTTTTTTATGCTCAAAATCAAAGATATTTTAAGTAAATTTATGATGTGAAATCACTAATCATAGTTTTTTGTAAAAATCCAATATTGGGGAGGACAAAATCACGATTGGCAAACAAGATTGGAAAACATAAAGCTTTAGAAGTTTATAAATATTTATTGACACACACTGCAGACTGTGTAAAAAAGTCTGGTTTCTCATCTGCCGTTTTCTACAGTGAATTCATTCCGGAGACTGATCTTTGGGATAATGTTGGCCAACATAAAGTGCTTCAAGAAGGTTCTGATTTAGGGTCAAGAATGCATTTTGCTTTTCAGTGGGCTTTCAACAAAGGTTATGAGTCCGTATTAATTATCGGAAGTGACTTATGGAGCTTAAAACCGAAGGATATTGATATATCATTTAAGTTACTGCTAACCCATGATGTGGTCATAGGCCCCGCAAAGGACGGTGGCTATTACTTGTTAGGATTAAAGCAATTGAGGGAGAATATTTTTAAGGGCATGCCTTGGAGTACTGATCAAGTTTTGAGCAAAACTTTAAATGCATTAGAAGGAAATGATGTGTTTCTTCTCGAAGAAAAAAACGACATAGATATTATAGAAGACCTTGAAGATCACCCTGATTTATTAGAAAAAATTAGACCACATGAATAGGATAGAAAAACTAAAAGAATCAATCAGATTCATTAAAGAAAGAGGAATAGAATCAACTGAATTTGGAATCATTCTTGGGACGGGTCTGGGGGGATTGGTCAAAAAAATTAAACCCATAATCGTTCTTGATTATGAGGAAATACCGCATCTTCCGCTAACGACAGTTTCTTATCATAAAGGGAAACTGATTTATGGAACGTTATTTGGAAAGAAAGTTTTAGTCTTTGATGGCCGTTTCCATCTTTATGAGGGTTATGATTTTTTTGAAATCACCTATCCGGTAAGAATAATGAAACTTTTGGGAGTGCAAAATTTAGTAATAAGTAATGCTGCTGGGGCTATCAACCTTGAATTCAAAAAAGGAGAAATCATGTTAATCGAAGATCACATTAATCTTCAAGGAGGTTCTCCACTTGCGATGAAAAATATTGAGGACTTTGGAGAAAGATTTGTTGACATGAGTCAACCTTATGATAAAAAATCAATCGAAATCCTTAAAACAATCGCTCGTGAAAATGACATTATAATGCAACAAGGTGTCTATGCGGCTGTGGTTGGTCCCCAACTAGAAACTCCAGCGGAGTATCGCTACCTTAAAATCATTGGAGCCGATGCTGTCGGCATGTCAACAGTACCAGAAGTCATTGTTGCCAATCAATTGAAAATATCCGTAATTGCATTTTCGGTATTGACAGACTCATGCGACCCTGACAACCTCCAACCGATTAATATTCCTGAAATAATGGACATGGCTAAGAAAGGAGAAAATTCGCTTATCTTGTTACTAGAAAAATGGATGTTAAGAATTTAATTTATAAATTAAAAAATGGAATACTTAAAAACCACGCATGATGTCTATAAAGAGGCTGCAATAACACCAGATGTAGGACTTTGTTGCACAACCACTCCCCTATGGAAATTGCCAGGTCTGATTATACCAATTCGGATGCAAGAAATGAATTACGGGTGTGGAAGCACAGTACATCCAAGGGATTTAAGTGGAAATCCAAAGGTGCTTTATGTTGGCGTTGGTGGTGGAATGGAGTTACTACAGTTTGCTTATTTCTCGCGAGAAAAAGGAGGGGTTGTTGGAGTTGATGTCGTAGATGAAATGCTGGAAGCATCAAAGGATAACTTTAAACTCGCTGAAAATGAAAACAATTGGTTCAAATCGGATTTTGTTACCCTCAAAAAAGGGGACGCTTTGAACCTTCCTGTTCCAGATAATAGCATTGATGTAGCAGCCCAAAACTGTCTTTTTAATATTTTTAAAATGACCGAGTTGAAGCAGGCGCTAAAAGAAATGTATCGCGTGCTAAAAACAAATGGACGACTCGTAATGAGTGATCCGATCTGTGATCAGCCGATGAATGAAACTTTAAGGAATGACGATAGATTGAGGGCCTTATGTCTATCGGGTTCCATCCCTTTAAAAGAATACATTAAAATGTTAACTGATGTTGGCTTTGGAACGATTGAAATTCGTGCCAAACGACCTTATCGCATTTTAGACCCGCAAAACTATCCTACTGACGAATTGATTTATATTGAGAGTGTGGAAGTTTGTGCTATTAAAGATCCGATGCCGGCGGATGGACCCTGTGTTTTCACTGGAAAAACAGGGATTTATTTTGGTAGTGAAGATTATTTTGATGATGGTAATGGCCATGTGCTTTTACAAAATCAGCCTCTCGCCATTTGTGACAAAACAGCCAATTCGATAGCAGAATTGTCTCGAAAAGATATTTTTATTTCACCTGCAACATTCCATTACGACGGTGGAGGATGTTGCTAAAAATAAATTATTATGCTCAAAATCTCATTCTTACTGACCTTATTTTTAACGCTTAATTTTAATCAAAAAAACATCCATGAAAGATGGGATCAACAACTAAAAAAATTCGTTTCCAAAACCGGTGAAGTGAATTATAAAGATTGGAAAAGTTCAATTTATGACGTTGATTCCTACCTTGAAGCTTTGAAAAATCATCCGCCTCAAGAATTTTGGCCAAAAAACGATGTAATGGCCTATTGGATAAATGCTTACAATGCATTAACGGTACAATTGATCCTTCAAAACTATCCTTTAAAGAGCATAAAAGACCTGAAAGATCCATGGGGTCGAAAGGTTATCGAAATAGAAGGTAAATCCTACAGTTTGGGTGAAATAGAACATGAAGTGCTTAGAAAAATGAATGAACCAAGAATTCATTTTGCTATAAACTGTGCTTCGGTTTCTTGCCCTAAGCTTTTAAACGAGGCTTTTAGTAGCTTGAAATTGGAGCAACAACTCTATCGCTTAACCTGTGATTTTCTATCTGATAAATCCAAAAACCAGCTTAATGGAAAAAAGACAATGCTTTCTAAAATTTTCCAATGGTATGTGAAAGATTTTGGTTCTTTTGATGATCGAATTAATTTTTTTAAAAAATATGGTGATGAAACAATTAGTAAAAAAACAAGCTTTAGGTATTTACCCTACGATTGGAATTTAAATGAGTGAACAACTTTCTATTATTGTTCCGGTGCATAATGAAAGTAAGCATATTCTTCATTTTTTAAAACATCTACAAACCCAAGCCTCACTTGAACACGAAATAATTGTTGTGGACGGAGAAAGCACTGATGGGACTGTTTCTCTGATAAAAAGTCAAAAAGAAATCACAGTAATTCAAGCAAAAAAAAGACGGGCAATACAGCTAAACGAGGGCGCTAATTGCGCAAAAAACGAATGGCTTTTCTTTGTTCATGCTGACACAATACTACCTTATCATTTTGATCGATTATTGCTTAAAAACTTGAAAAGCAAAAAAACAGCAAGGTGTTTTTCATTGAATTTTGATCTTGATCACTTCTCGTTAAAAATTGCAGCACTGGGAAGTCGTCTAAATATTGCTTGGTGTCGTGGAGGAGACCAGACGCTGATGATTCACAAAGAGTTATTCAATGATATTGAGGGGTTTGATGAACAATATAATATTGCTGAAGATTTACTTTTATGCAGAAAGATTTATCGCCACGGTAATTTTGAAATTTTATCGAAATCCGTAATTACGTCTGGAAGAAAATTCTTTCAAAATGGTGTTTTCAAAACTCAACTAAGACATATCGTTGTAAGAATAATGATTTTTTCAGGGTTGAATTACAAAAAATTGAACGCTTATTCTAAAAAATGGTGATCATAATTTAATATACAAAAGTATAATAAATGCCAAAAACAATCTGGTACAGTAAACCACTGGTGATAATGAAAATTAACAAATAAAGAACGCCAGAAAAGAAACTTAAGCCTTCTGAAGATGCTTTAATGAGTTTATGCCCTAGGAAGAGGCAGGCGATTACATAGACAGTCCATAGCAAAACGATCATAAGTAGGTTTTTTTAGATTGTTGACTTAGAGAATTCTGACACAAAAGGGGGCTACTTGCAAAATTGACTAAAACCAAATCAATTTACAAAAAGTAGTTTAAAATAATTAACTTGCAATGAGATGAAAGATTCCCCCAAAAAAAACATCGTGATTTTAGGCAATGGAATTTCAGGTATAACTGCTGCACGTCACCTAAGAAAAAGAACCGATCGCCCAATCACAATAATTTCTGAAGAACATCCTTATTTTTTTTCAAGGACGGCACTAATGTATGTTTATATGGGACATATGCCGTTCGAAGCAACGCAGCCCTACGAAAATGATTTTTGGAAAAAAAACAATCTCAATTGTATTCAAGCCAGTGTTAAAAACATAAATGGCCAAAAAAAGTATTTAGAATTTAAGAATGGCGAAACAATGTCTTTTGATGTTTTAATAATCGCAAGTGGATCAAAACCCAATCAACTCAGCTGTCCTGGCAATGATTTAGACGGTGTGCATGGCATGTATCACAAACAAGATTTAGACCGTTTGGAATCCTTGAGTCATTCAATTAAAAGTGCCGTGATTGTTGGAGGAGGACTGATCGGAATAGAGCTCGCAGAAATGTTACACAGTAGAGGTAAAAAAGTAACTTTAATTGTTAGAGAAAATAGTTTTTGGAACAGGGTGCTACCAGACGCTGAATCAAAAATGATCAATTCACACATTGAAGCGCATGGCATCAGGCTGCTACTCGAAACGGAATTAAAAGCCATCAACCCAAGCGAGCAAGGAGGTGTTAAGGAAGTTATAACCAATAAAGGAGAAGTGATTCCTTGTGAATATGTTGGATCAACTATAGGTGTCAGTCCCAATGTTGATTTTTTAAAAGACAGTGGAATTACTTTGGGTAGAGGCGTATTGGTTAATTCCTTTTTAGAGACCAACCTGCCAGATATTTATGCCATCGGAGATTGTGCTGAACAAACACAACCTCAAATAAATCGCAGACCCATAGAGGCTGTTTGGTATACAGGAAGAATCATGGGAGAAACACTTGCAAACACTCTTTGTGGCAAGCGAGAACAATACCAACCAAACCATTGGTTTAACTCCGCTAAGTTCTTTGATATCGAATATCAAACCTATGGACGAGTTGAAGCAAAACCTGATCCCACGGATCAAAAGCAGTTTTATTGGCAGCATCAAAGTAAGAATCAATTATTAAGATTAAGCTATCATCCAGAAACTGAAATTTTACAGGGCGTCAACGTTATGGGAATCCGTATGCGTCATAAAATATTTGAACAATGGCTTGATCAAAACAAAACCTTGGAAGAAGTGATTGACAGCTTGCAAGAAGCTTATTTCGATCCTGAATTTTCTAAAAATCCGATTGCTAAAATAAAAGCGGATTTCGCATTAATTAAACAATAACTTTCTCAAATGGTCAATAAGAAATCATTATCACAAAATACAGCACTCCTTCTGGGTTTTTTAGGCTTGCTTTTATGGTCAAGCTCTTTTTGGATTGAATATCAAAACAAAACCCTAATGCTTACCATTGGTTTCCTAATGATGAGTATTGGAGTTGTTGGGTTTTCCTATTCATTATACTTTACAAGTTTGGCTGGGATTAGAAACAATGGCGTGTGGTTTTCTTCATTGGTTTCAAGAGGTATATGGGGTTGGTTATTGGGCTTGGTGCTAACAGGCTTTTACGTCCTTCTTTACTTTTATCCCGAATTCCTAGGATACAATGAGGCAGGAAAAAGTTCGGGTCTTGTTGCTTTCTTTGATCCCCTGAGTGTTTTATTAAATGGGAAACCTGCCACACAGTGGTTTCTCTACGGTACGGTTTATACTCTAGCAATTATATTATTTGGTATAAAATTTATTTTTAAATACAGGAACAATCGCTATCAAGTTTTTAGGACAATTTCTGTGATTTTCTTTCAGTTAGGGTTTGCTTTTTTAATTCCTGAAATCCTTAGTAAATTAAATCAAGATCTTCCTTATTTTTCTAAAGATCTAAAGAACATGTGGCCTCTTAATTATTATTTCTTTGAAGACTGGCACTTCAACAACATGCTAAACGGCGGTAATTTGGGTCTCTTTATTTTAGTTTTCGGACTATTGATGATGTTTATTATTTCACCAATCTTAACCTATTTTTTCGGAAAGCGATGGTATTGCTCATGGGTATGTGGTTGTGGTGGATTGGCTGAAACTGCGGGTGACCCATTCAGACAACTGTCTAGTAAAAAAATAAGTGTTTGGAAGTTTGAAAGATGGATGATTCATGTTGTTTTGGTCTTTATTTTCATCACGACCATTGCCGTAATTTGGACTTACTTAGGTTCAGAAACAAGTGGGGAGATTTTAACCCGAAAATATTTTGCCAATGTGATTATTGGCTTTCTAATTCTATTAATGTTGGTCATTCTCTTGTGGGGAAGAAAAGAACTGAATAAGGATGCGTTAAATACCATAATCAGCATAGCAACCCTATTGATTTTTGTGATTGTTTGGCAAAGTAAATGGAATCAAGAAAATTTAATGTTTGTCGATAGTTATAGCTTGAGAAAATGGTATGGTTTTGGAGTTGGTGCTGCATTTTCAGGAGTTTTAGGTGTTGGCTTTTACCCGATTTTGGGAAGTCGTGTTTGGTGTCGATTTGGATGCCCAATGGCAGCAATACTTGGGCTACAACAACGTCTGCTCTCCCGCTTTAGAATTACAACCAACGGGGGACAATGCATTTCTTGTGGAAACTGCTCTAGCTACTGTGAAATGGGCATTGACGTTCGTTCCTATGCGCAAAATGAAGAAAATATTGTCAGGTCCTCATGTGTTGGTTGTGGCATCTGTGCAACAGTCTGTCCAAGAGGAGTTCTTAAATTAGAAAATGTTAGTTCAAAAAATCGTTATTAAAACCAAATCATTTGGATGATTCTAAAATAGGGGTTATCATCCCTGCTTATAACGAAGCACTTTCAATTGGGAAAGTAGTATTGGAAATTCCACAAACGGTTACTGAAATTGTAGTGGTCAATAATGGATCGACAGATGAAACCGAAATTAAAGCAATTTCTGCTGGAGCAACCGTGCTGAATGAACCCAGAAAGGGTTATGGTCATGCATGTCTTTGCGGAATTAATTACTTCAACAACTTGCCAAAACCTCCAGAGATTGTCGTTTTTTTAGATGGTGATTATTCTGACTACCCTGAAGATTTAAATATAATAATAAAACCTATTCTAGAAGATCAGGTAGATTTTGTAGTAGGATCACGTGTTAAAAGTCAAAGAGAAAGAGGATCAATGACCCCTCAGCAAATTTTCGGAAATGAACTCGCTAGTGTATTGATGAGGATACTCTATGGCGGAAAGTTTAGTGATTTAGGACCTTTTCGTGCAATCAAACTAGCGGTACTAAATAAGCTTAAAATGCAGGATAAAACTTATGGTTGGACAGTCGAAATGCAGCTAAAAATATTGGGAAATAAGTTTTCTTATTGTGAAGTTCCTGTTCGCTATAAAAAAAGAATTGGAAAATCAAAAGTCTCTGGAACTGTTGTAGGAACTGTCATGGCTTCTATTAAGATATTGGGATGGATTTTTAAATACTACTTTAAAAATGGAAAATAATATCGAACAGTTCTCTTATTTATTTGCGATTGTTTTAATTATTATTTACAGCTTTTCGTTGTTCTTTATATTTCTTTACAGTTTGTCCCAATTGTATCTGCTTAGAAACTATCTCAATTTTCAAAAGACAAAAAAGAAACTTAATCCTCCAAAACAAATCCCTTGGGAACAACTCCCTGAGGTTACCATACAGTTACCTGTTTTCAACGAAGTCTATGTTATGGAGCAGCTTTTAACAAACATTAGCAAACTAAATTACCCTAAAGAAAAATTAGAAATTCAGGTATTAGATGATTCTGATGATGAATCTGTTCCATTAACAGCAGCATTGATCTCCAAAATAAAAGAAAAGGGAATTAACATCATTCATTTAAGGCGTAAAATCAGAACCGGTTTTAAAGCGGGTGCTTTAAAAGAAGGGCTAAAAAGTGCAAAAGGTACTTTTATTGCAATTTTTGATGCTGATTTTCTACCCGAAAAAGATTGGTTATTGAATACAATACCCCATTTTCAAGATGAAAAAATTGGAGTAGTCCAAACCCGCTGGGGGCATCAAAATCGAAATTACTCCATATTAACGAGTGTTCAAGCTTTCGCACTAGACGCCCATTTTACTTTGGAACAAGTTGGCCGTAACAGTCAAAATCATTTTATAAACTTTAATGGTACTGCTGGCATTTGGAGGAAGGAATGCATCATCGATTCGGGTAATTGGCAAGCGGATACACTAACTGAAGATCTAGATTTGAGTTACCGAGCACAGCTTCGTGGGTGGAAATTCAAATATTTGGAGGACATCATCACCCCTGCTGAACTGCCCGTTCTCATTAGTGCTGCTCGTTCTCAACAATATCGATGGAACAAAGGAGGTGCAGAAACTTTTCAGAAAATGATAAAAAAAGTTTTGCATTCCAAAAAAACTCCGCTTAAAACAAAACTTTATGCTTCAATGCATCTCTTGAACAGCACCATGTTTTTAAATGTTTTTATCGTAGCCATATTGAGCATACCCATGCTTTACATCAAGTCTAGATGGGTTAATTTTAGCTTGTATTTCAATCTTTCTTCATTGTTTGTTATAAGCACATTAATTTTCTTCATCTGTTACTGGCAAATACACAAACGAATTTACAGTAGTGGTTTTTTAAGTTTCATAAAATACCTTCAAAGTTTCGTTGTCTTCTTCACCCTCGCCATGGGCTTTTCATTTCACAATTCGATTGCAGTAATTCAAGGCCATTTAGGAAAAAAAACACCCTTTATTAGAACTCCAAAATTCAATGAAAAATCTTTTAAAGAAAAATTATTAAAAAACAAATATATTAATCGCAAAATCTCGAAAAACACTTTAGTGGAGGGCCTTTTAGTCATTTATTTTTTATTTGGAATGTACAGTGCTTTTACTGTGGATAAAGAAGGAGATTTTGGATTATTCCCATTCCACCTGATGTTGTTTTGTGGTTTTGGCTATGTATCATTACGATCACTTATTGAAGGAAAATGAACCGTAATAAATTAATATATTATGGCTGCATAATCATCGGATTAGTCTGTTATGCATACCAAGGGCATTTCATCGAAAGGTCCTCTCATTTGGAGTTGATCTCGTCTTTCGCCCTATTGTTTCTGTCCTTTTTTTGGCTCCAAAAAACAAAAGAAATTGGATGGAAGGAGATTTTATGGATCGGGATTGGTTTTCGCCTGATCTTACTTTTTTCTATCCCTTGGCTTTCTCAAGACTTTTATAGATTTTTTTGGGATGGGGAAATTCAGCTCTTAGGTTTTAATCCCTATGAGTTTTCGCCTAATGAATTATTATCTTCTGATCAAAAGTCTTTATTTTCAAAAACACTGTATGATGGAATGGGAGGATTGAGTCAATCTAATTACTCAAATTATCCCCCAGTCAGTCAATGGCTTTTTACTGTTTTGGCATTTTTAAGTAATGGGAAGTTATTTTCCATGATTATAGGACTCCGTCTGGTTCATATTGCTGCCGATATTGGATTGTTTTTTGTTGGAAAAGAACTGTTAAAGAAATTAAAACTTCCTGAGAAAAACATTGGATGGTATTTCTTAAACCCATTGGTCATCATCGAGTTGATCGGCAATTTACATGGCGAAGGTCTGATGTTGCTTTTTCTTCTATTTGCAGTGTTTATGCTGACTGAGAATCGAGTACTCCTTGCTGGCGTTTTTATGGCGATGGGAGTTGGTGCAAAATTAATTCCACTCTTCTTTTTATTAATTTTAATCTACCCTCAGAAATGGAAAGATCGTTTTTATTTTCTTGGAAGTGTTGGCTTCTCCTCTTTGGTGATTTGGGGTCCCTATTTGTCGGTTTTAATGGGAGGGAATTACTGGGTAACCATAAGACTTTGGTTTGATACTTTTGAATTTAACGGCAGTATTTACAACTTAATCCGATCCGTGGGTTATCAAATCAAAGGTTATAATGTCATTAAAATAATTGGGAAATTCACACCTTTCGTTGTAATGGTATTGGTGTTTGTTTTTTCTGTTTTAAAGAAAAACGATACCCTGTCAAGACGTTTTAAAAACATGTTGTTTCTCATCACTGCCTATCTGTTTATAAGTACAACCGTTCATCCATGGTATGTGATCACTCCTTTACTATTTGGTGTTTTCACAAACTACCGATTTGCATTGTTATGGACGGCAACAGTCACCTTAAGCTATACCAGCTACGGAATACATGAGGTTTATACTGATCCACTAATGTTATTTCTAGAATACTTACCCGTTTACCTGCTATTAATTTTAGAGGTAAGTGGTAAAACCAATCGCATTAAAGCATTTGTAAGAAGTTAACTTCTTTGAGGGTAAGTTTCCTCCAATTACCTCTAGGTAAATCCTTTTTTGTTAAACCAGCAAAAAGCATTCTGTCCATTTGTAAAACTTCGAATTCTAATTTTTCTAACATTTTACTTAGTGTAGCTGGAGTCAAATTATACGCTTCTATTCCAATTTCACGTTTGGTTCCACCTTTTATGTATTCAACATCTTTAACTTGATATACAAAACCCCTAAGACCAATTCCGCTTTTAAGCATCTCTATTTTGGCAGCACTTATGCTTTTATCCAAAACAACCTGATAAACCATAAGGATTTTCTTTTGAGCATTATTAAGTTTTTTTCTTAAGGCATCGTCATTCGTAAAAAACAACAAGCCTGTGATTGGTCTACCCATGTCCCCAATTGGAGAAACATTTTCTGGATGTGCGTTACGAATTAACTCTTGAACAGACTTCTTAACAACTCCCCCTTGAGCAGTTGCAACAAAACCTTTTGGTTTATTAAGCAAAAGATAAATGGGCTCACTTGCTCTAACACGTTGACCATCATATCTCACCTCATCACCGGGGTTTACTTGGTACCCCATTTCGGTAATGATTTTTCCGTTGACGGAAACCAACCCCATGGCAATGTGCTGATCGGCTTCTCTTCGAGAACAAAGTCCTGCATTGGAAAGGTATTTGTTCAGTCTTTTTACTGTTCTAGCACCTCGGTTTAAATTGTTGTTATCTGACTTCTTTTTTGGATTATATCGCACGGTGAGAATTTGTTATTTGTACATAAAATAAATGCCTATGACTCCTAATAATATTAAAATCTTAAGCAAATTATGAATCCAAAGATACATCTTTTGAGTCGATCCTATCCAGAGGAGTACAAGAACAAAAAGCAAATATGGAATTGAGAAGTAGAAGTAATAAGTCATCAACCCCAAATGGCTTTGAATCAAAAGAAAAATTGGAACAGAATTTAAAAAAATCAAGGCTGAAACTATAATTTTAGTTTTTAGATTGCCAAATACAATTGGAAGGGTTTGATAGCTGCGTACCCAATCTCCTTTATAGTTTTGAAGATCTTTTACGATATCACGAATTAAAATTAATAAAAATAAAAAGCTTGCATGATAGATTACGACGGCTTCAAAATTTTTAAAATAAATAGTAACTGCAAAAAAAGGAATAATCGCCAAGAGTGTAGCAAAAAGATTACTGATCCAAAAAAGACGTTTTAGGCTACTGCTATAAATCCATATACCAAAAATATAAACCGTAAAGAATAAAATTGCTTTAAAAGAAGCCGCACCAGCAGCAATTAACGTAGCTCCGTTAAGAAGAAAGTACAAGACTAGCTGACTTTGCTGAGACAACAAATGTTCTAATAAGAATTTTTTTGGTCGATTGATTTTGTCTTTTTCAGCATCATAAAAATTATTGATAATATAACCGGCAGCTGTTGAAAAGGCCGTCGCTAAGACCAAATAAAAAAGTTTAAGGTCGAAAAGAATTTCATAAAACGAACTGGAGGGGGCAAGGATATAACGGGAGGTCAGGTATTGCGCTAGGATCAATACAACAATATTGTATCCTCTTACCAAACTAAACAATCCGAATATTTTGATTACTAATCGCTGATGTGACCTAGAGACTGGCATGGCAGGCTTTAAAAGTGATAAACCACTTCCAAACGATGTCCTTCGAGCTCCTTGGATGCCGCCTCAAAGTCTTCTGTAAATCCTAGCATATAGCCTCCACCTCCTGACCCACAGAGCTTGAGAAAATAAGCATTGGAATCAATTCCCCTTTTCCAAAGCTCATGAAAATGATTTGGAATCATCGGCTTGAAATTATTAAGAACTAATGAAGATAAAGATTTAATATTTTTAAATAGTGACTTAATGTTTCCATTCAAAAAATCTTCAACACAATTGTCCGTAGTCGTGGTAAATTGATTTCGCATCATTTTACTAAAACCTTCGTCTTTCATGTTTTCAAAAAACAAGGATACCATTGGCGCAGTTTCTCCTAAAACGCCGCTATCTAGCAAAAAAACAGCACCTTTTCCTTCTAGATTTTGAGAAGGAATCCCCGTTGTTTCAATCTTTTCGCTAGAATGAATCAACAAAGGCAAACTTAAGTAACTATTTAAAGGATCTAAGCCGGAGGATTTTCCGTGAAAAAAAGATTCCATAGTTGAAAACACAGCTTTGAGCTTTTGAAGTTTCTCAGTAGTCAAGTTTTCTAGTACAGTAATTTTGTCAGCAGCATAACGGTCATAAAAAGCCGCAACAAGTGCTCCACTACTTCCTACACCATACCCTTGGGGTATACTACTGTCAAAAAATAATTTTTGGGATAAATCTTTTTCTATACTCGTCCAATCAAAAGAAACTATTTTGGAATCTATTGTTCTAAGATAGTCAGCAAAAGAAAGAAGTTTTGAGTGAGATTTTTTTGTGATTTCTGTTTCAGACTGCGGTATTTTTAAAGCACCTCTGAAAAAATTATAAGGTATAGAAAGCCCCTTTGAATCCTTAATAATTCCATATTCTCCAAAAAGTAAAATTTTAGCGTAAAAAAGTGGACCTTTCATAAGTCTAAATTAAAGTTTTTTTGCCCCCTGACCAACTTGATCTTCAATAAATTGTCCCGCTTCACAATGCTGTGATAATTCTTCTTGAATAAAAATCTTAATGGCTGGAGCATGCGTTTCTGGATAGAGCAAGTGTACATTCGCGCCTGCATCTAAAGTAAAACACAATGGAAGTTGCGTAGCTGCTCTAAAATCCCAAATTTTATTAATGACAGTTAGGGTGTTGGGCTGCATTAAAATAAATCTCGGACTAGAGGTCATCATCATGGAATGCAAAGTGAGGGCTTCGGATTCAACGACTTCTATAAAAGCATCTAAATCTCCACTTACAAGGATTTTACTGAGAAGCTCACAATTATCGTTGGCCTGTAGGAATCTGTTTTCAGCAAAAGGGTGTCCATTCATAAGTTGATGTCCAAGGCTGCTGCTCACTTTTTTAGTGCCTTGGTCAACAATCAAAATAGTATCCTGAAAATTATAGAAAACATTATGAATTTTAGAGGTCAATGGCACAGCATAAATGTCTGTACTATTTTTAAATGTGGCATTTTCACCCCAAACAGTTAAAGGCCCTTCGATACTTCTTGCAGCACTTCCTGAGCCTAGTCTTGCTAAAAAAGAAGCTTTGGTTTTAAATAAACCGTCATCAAGCACTGGGTTTAATTTTTTTTCCCAATCCATAAGACACAAAGCTAGGGCAGCCATTGCTGAAGCTGATGAAGCAATTCCACTGCTATGAGGAAAGGAATTACTACTAATAATTGACATGTGTTGAAATTTTATCCCTGGCATGTATATTGAAATTCGATCTAAGAATTGTTTGATTTTTGGATGAAAATCCACTTGTTGTTTATTTTCAAATAGAAAAGAAAACCAAGGATCATTTTCAGACAAACGAGGAGTGAATTCAACTGTGGTATTTGTTACACATTTAGAAAGCGTGAAGCTAATTGATGGATTTTTAGGAAGTTGATCGCCGTATTTGCCCCAATATTTAACCAATGCAATATTACTGGGTGCTTGCCAAGTAGCACGGTGATTTATAGCTGAACTAGACTTAAAAATAAATTTTTTTTCCTCCATCGAATGCAAAGATAAGCTTTTGAACTTCTTATTGAAAAGCAATAAAAGCTTAATTATTTGGGTTAGCTTTGAGTATGCGACGAAAATTATTATTTCACGTTTTAATTGGTGTTTTAATCTGTCTTGCAGTGGGTTACTTTTCAAGTATGGCCACTCGGATTTCGGTCGATACTTGGTATCCAAGCCTGAAAAAACCTTTTTTCAATCCTCCCAATTGGCTGTTTGCTCCTGTTTGGACTTTACTCTATTTGTTAATGGGAATCGCTGTTGGTCGAATTTGGTTTTTTGGGCTGCATCACCGCTGGGGAAAAACTGCTCTGTACCACTTTGGATTCCAGCTGATTTTCAATGGACTTTGGTCTCTGGTGTTTTTTGGACTAAAAAACCCTATTCTGGGACTCGTTGTGATTTTAATACTGTTGATTTTAATTGAGCGTTCGATCAAATGGTTTAAAATGGTTGATCTATTTTCAGCTCAATTGCTCTACCCATATTTGGCATGGGTCGCTTTTGCGACATTGCTTAATGCAGCAATCGTAGTCCTAAACTACTTGTAAAAAAAGTCAATTTTAAAGTGTTTTTGTAACTTATCGTTCAACTCAAACCTTAACATTATGTTTTCAAAATTAACTTTAGCAGGAACCTTCATCGGTTTCATTTTTCTCTTTTTTGGTGGCTGGTGTTTCTACGACATCATAGCCATAAATTATTTTTCAAATCATACGATAAATATGCCTTTTGAAGTAAAAGTTAGAATGGAATTTATTGCCTTTGGCGTTTTGTTTCAGTCGTATGTGATTTCATTGCTTTACGGCAAGTGGTCGTTGGGAAACTACAGCCTAAAATCAGGTTTTAATTTTGGCGCTTTGATTGGTTTTTTTGTTGGATTCGGAACCGGTCTTGTCTACTATGCAACTGCAAACCTAATGGACCTTCAAGCTTCTTTGGTAGATGCTGTTTGGAGTATTTTCTATTATGGTATTACCGGAGCATTGATCGGTTGGACTCATAAAAATTTAAAGCTAGAAAAATAATATTTTCTGACAAAACTGATGGTGAAAAAATAGAAAATGAAGGAATTTTCTTGCAATTTTTTCTTTAATTAATCTAACAATAATTTATTCTGGAGCTAACTCCACCGTAAGCCCTTCAAGTGCTTTTGACATATGAATTTGACACCCCAATCGGCTGTTTTCTTTTACGTGAAAAGCCTCAGATAGCATGGCTTCTTCGTCATCAGATTTTTCGGGTAAATCATGATCGCTCACTAAATAGCATTGACAAGATGCGCACATCGCCATACCGCCACAAGTGCCTTCAACAGGGAGCTCATAGGCTTTACAAACTTCCATAAGGTTCATTGCCATATCCGTAGGGGCTATCAGTTCGTGTGATTTCCCCTCTCTGTCAATAACGGTGATTGTAACGTCTTGATTCATTTCTATTTAATTGCTTTAATTGTAGATTTCTTGGCTTCTTTTCTGCTCCCATCAAAGCCAGATATACCACTAACAGTAGTGTACTTTAATATGTTTTTTTTATCAGGATAAATCCTTTGAAAAGCACTTTGACACATAAGGGTGGCTTCGTGGAAGCCACAAAGAATGAGTTTTAACTTGCCTGCGTAGGTATTTACATCCCCGATGGCATAGATTCCCGGGATATTGGTTTGATAATCTAAGCTATTATTAACCTTGATTGCATTTTTTTCAATTTCTAAACCCCAATCTGCGATTGGACCTAGCTTGGGTGTTAAGCCAAAAAGTGGGATGAAATAATCCGTCGTAATCGTCTTTATCTTTCCTTCGTTAGACACAACAATTGACTCTAAAAAATCCTGCCCGTGAAGTTCTGTAACCTCTGCAGGCGTAATTAATTTAACTTTATTGTCATCTTTTAATTTTTGGACTTTTTCAACCGAATCTAACGCACCACGAAATTCATCTCTTCGGTGAATCAAAGTGACTTCTTTGGCAATATTCGCTAAAAAAATAGTCCAATCTAATGCCGAATCTCCTCCTCCAGCAATAATAACTTTCTTGTTACGGTATTTTTCAGGATCTTTAATCATGTAGTCAACCCCATGATTTTCAAACTTTTCAAGATCAACTAAGTTGGGCTTTCTCGGCTCAAAAGTCCCCAAACCTCCAGCAATAGCGACTATAGGTGCTTGATGCTTTGTCCCTTTGTCTGTGGTGACAATAAAATCGCCAGATGAGTTTTTTTCGATAGTTTGAGCACACTCACCCAAAGTGAAACCCGGTTGAAAAGGACTGATTTGTTTCATCAAGTTGTCTACTAAGTCTCCTGCCAAAATCTCAGGCTGAGAAGGAATGTCATAGATGGGTTTTTTTGGGTAAATCTCTGAACATTGACCCCCTGGAATTGGGAGTGAATCTATTAAATGACATTTTAATTTAAGTAAACCTGCTTCAAAAACAGCGAATAAGCCTGTCGGTCCAGCGCCAATAATAATAATATCCGTTTTTACCATTGAACTAGGGCGTTATGCTTACAACTTTTTCGATTTGTGGAACGTACTTTTTAATGGTCATCTCTACCCCTGATTTGAGGGTCATTTGATTGACCGTGCAGGAAACACATGCACCGTGAAGTTGAACATTTACTATTTTATCCTCCTCAATAGAAACCAAAGAGATGTCCCCACCATCAGATTCGAGAAAAGGACGTATTTCCTCTAGTGCGATAAGAACTTTTTCTCTAATTTTTTTTGAGTTCATAGTTTTATTTTATGGCTGAACAGCCCACCATATTGGTGATTTTCACAGCTTTTGTTGGAGGCAAGGTCGTGTTTCTTTTTAACAATTGTGCGACCAAATTCTGAGTTACTTCAACTAAAGATTTCTCAATTTCAGTGCCATCCTGTAATGCTGCTGGTCTTCCAACATCTGCAGCTTCTCTTATACTTTGAACAAGGGGCAAAGCTCCCAAAAATGGAACGTCTTTGTCTTTGGCCAAATTTTCAGCTCCTTCTTTTCCAAAGATATAATATTTATTGTTTGGCAATTCTTCTGGTGTGAAATAAGCCATGTTTTCAATAATCCCCAACAAAGGAACGCTTATGCTGTCTTGGGCAAACATTGCAATTCCTTTACGAGCGTCCGCAAGAGCAACGTTTTGCGGCGTACTTATGACCACTGCCCCAGTAAGGGGTAAAGACTGAACAATGCTCAAATGAATGTCTCCCGTCCCTGGAGGCAAATCGACCAATAAGAAATCAAGTTCGCCCCAAGCGGCATCAAAAATCATTTGATTTAGAGCTTTGGCGGCCATCGGTCCTCGCCAAATAACTGCCTGATCTGGTTTTGTAAAAAACCCTATAGAAAGTACTTTAACTCCATAGTTTTCAATAGGCTCCATTTTTGATTTCCCATCAATGTTTATTGACATTGGTCGTGCGCCTTCCATGTCAAACATTGTTGGAATAGAGGGGCCATAAATATCTGCATCAAGAATCCCTACTTTACAACCCATTTTCGAAAGGGTTATTGCGATATTGGCTGTTATTGTGGACTTACCTACCCCTCCTTTACCGGAAGATATTGCAATGATTGAATCAATCCCTGGTATCGACTTTCCCTTGATAGGTTCGGCAGTAGGCGGTGGTGTACTTACCTTGGTGTTAATTTTTATTTTTGCTTTTTCATATACTTTTTGGTGAAGGACTTTCAAAATGGTAACCTCTAATTTTTTTCTAGCTTGGAGACTGGGATTCGCCAAGGTTACATCCAAGTCGATTTGATCTCCGAAAATCATTATGTTAGTGATCGCTCCACTGTCTATTATATTTTCTCCCTCGCCTGGTGCGCTAATCGTTTTTAAAACCGCAACAACATCATTTTTATTGATTTTCATTTGATAATACCTTAACTTTAAATACGCTTACAAATATACTCCAATCTGCTTGGAAACAAAAGTTTACAAATCAAATTCGAAGGGAGGTAGATGAAGCGATGGATTCCAAAAAAAATCCTTAAAATTAAGAATTTGATTGTCCCTAATTGTTAGCCCTTCATTCTCCAGAAGCTGCTGCATTAAGTTGGTTCCAGAAAAATGTAGTTTACCCGATAAAAGTCCGTTTCTATTCACCACTCTGTGAGCAGGAACATCAGGTAAGTTATGGGAAGCGTTCATGGCCCAACCAACCATTCTGGCACTTTGAGGCGCGCCCAAATAGGTTGCGATTGCTCCATAAGAGGTCACATATCCTTCTGGTATTTTCTTCACTACTTCATAAACATTACTAAAAAAATTAGACACTATTTAAATTTAAATTGAGTGTAAGTTATCGGTTTTCCTTCGGCAAGAAATATCTTTTCATAAAACGTTTGAACCGCAGTGGCCTCAGTAGGAGAATAATCATTATTATATATATTGTGGTGGGCATATAATATCTCATAAGCGCTATCATTCAATATCCCAAGGGTGTATCCATGAAGAAATTCACTGTCTGTTTTTAGATGCATAACACCGTCTGGAACAAGAACTTGTTTGTACTGATTTAAAAGTTCTGGACAAGTCAACCGATGCTTGGTCCGCTTATATTTTATTTGAGGATCCGGAAAAGTAATCCATATTTCAGCAACCTCACCTTTATCAAAAAGTTTCGTAATGAGTTCAATTTGTGCTCTAATAAATGCCACATTATTAAGGTCGTTTTCTAAAGCAGTCTTTGCTCCTCTCCAAAAACGAGCCCCTTTTGTATCTATACCTATATAGTTTTTTTGAGGATTTAATTCCGCCAGATGAACGGAGTACTCCCCTTTCCCACACCCTAACTCGAGCGTGATCGGATTTTCGTTTTTAAAATATTTACTATGCCACTTGCCTTTAAGCGGAAAAGAGTTTAGCAATAAATCTTCCCTTTCAGGTTGAATAACGTTTGAGAAAGTACTATTCTCTCTAAATCTTCTTAATTTGTTTTTGCTTCCCACTGGTTTAATCTATAGGACGAAAATAAAGCTTTGAATTCTAACATTACTCAAGAATTTTAATTTTAAGTCTTTTGAAGTGTAAATGAAAATTCCGAACCAACCCCGGGTGAGCTTTCAACAAATATTTTCTCTTGATGTGCTTCAATAATGTGCTTGACAATTGCTAGCCCCAAACCTGAGCCCCCTTGGTCTCTGTTTCCGGATTTATCCACCCTGTAGAAACGCTCAAAAAGTCTTGGCAGGTGTTCTCGCTCGATACCCTCACCATTGTCCGTAACCCTCACAATTACCTTCTCCTCATTAAGGTCTTGAATACTAATCTCTGTGGTCCCTTTGTTTACTCCATATTTTAGTGAGTTGATCACCAAGTTGGTTAACACCTGTTGAATTCTCTCTTCATCGGCATTTACGAGTATCGGTTGGGAATTTGTGTTTTCAAATGAAAGTATGATTTCACTCTTATTGGCCTGCATTTCAAAAAGTTCAAATACGTTTTCAACCAATTTTATGATATCAAAATCATTTCTTTCAATGGATTTTATTCCAGATTCGAACTGAGTAATTAAGTCCAAATCTTTAACTATATATACAAGTCGCTCAACTCCTTTGGCGGTTCTTTTAAGGTACTTTTCTCTTAAATCCTTATCATTTACCCCGCCTTCTAGTAGCGTTAAAACATAACCCTGTATTGTAAATAGCGGAGTTTTTAACTCATGAGATATGTTTCCAATAAACTCTTTCCGATAGCTTTCTTTGTCTTTAAGTACTTCAATTTCAAGTTTTTTATCGTCTGCAAATTGACGAAGACTTTCTTTCAAGGATTCCATATCGGACTCGATTGCCTCTCTGTTCTCAGAAAATCCAGAGGGAGAAAGGTCATCATATATGCCTTTTAGCTTTCTTAGGATAGAACGTTCGATCCTAAGATGAAGTAATAGAATCGAGAATAAGAAAAACAGCAAAATTAAGACCGATCCAAGCATTACATCTTGAAAGGTGAATTTAACTGAGCTGAAAAAATAAAAAACAACAAAAACAACAAAAAGGGCGGTCATCAGGAGGACCGAAAGGTTAAATGCTATTTTATAATTCTTAAATCTAAACACAAATACTACAAGTTAAGTGGCACAAATTTATAACCAACTCCTTTTACCGTTTTAAAATATTTATCACCGATTTTTTCTCTTAATTTTCTGATATGAACATCAATGGTTCGGTCCCCGACAACAACTTCACTGCCCCAAACAATTTCCATTATTTTTTCTCTTTTAATAACTTTTTCTGGTTTAGAGGCCAACAAAAAGAGTAATTCAAATTCCTTTCTTGGCAGTGAAAAAACCTTACCATCAAAGGTGACCTGATACTCTTCCCTATCAATAATCAGTTTCCCTAGCTGTAATTTCTCTTGGTTTTTATCCTCCTCCCTCAATCTCCGTAGGAGCGCTTTTACCTTAGAAACCAAAATCTTTGGTTTGACCGGTTTGGTAACATAATCATCTGCACCAGCATCAAAAGCAGCTACGTGCGAATAATCCTCGCCTCGAGCTGTAAGAAACATTATGATTGTTTCTTTGAAACGAGGGTCTTTTCGTAACAATCCGCAAGCTTCAATTCCATCCATATTGGGCATCATAACATCCATGATGATTAAATGAGGAACTTCTTTGTCCGCCTCTTCTATTGCCTTTTTCCCATCGCTTGCTGTTGAAATAAGATACCCTTCCTGATCTAAATTAAATCGGATAATTTCAATGACATCCGGATCATCGTCAACCAATAAAATTTTTATTCCTTTTTTTTTCATTTACTTCTTATATTTTACTAAAATATAAATTTAAATGGTGGTTAACGTTAATAAATAATTATCATATGCAATACATTTTACCCAATCCTTTTAATATTCACTACCTTTGTAGGGTATAGAACAATACGATATTTACAGTTATGCGTTTTTCTGTGTTTTTTATTTTTTTATTGTTTAGCTTTTTTGCTTCTGCACAAAGCAATAACGAAACCTATGGAGTAGATGCAACAAATAGAAGTTTAGCTATCGAAGAGACCATTCAGAAATTAGACTTTAAGATTTACCCCAACCCAATGACTGGTGTATACTTAAACATAGATTCTAGACGTTCTGAAGTGAAAAATATAATAATATTTAATGTTTTGGGTGAAGCGGTGTTTGAAAAAGAAACCCTAGAAAACCGCATTATTCTTCAAAACCTCAAAACTGGAATCTATCTTGTTAAGCTTATCCAAGGCAATCACATGGGTTTAAAAAGACTTTTGATTCCCTAATTTTTCATGTCTTTAGCACTTGAGTTTTAATGGATTCTACCGACCTCAATCCCTTTTGGGAAATTAAATCCGAAGAATCGTTTGAACGATTAGCGCTTGATACGTTCAACTTTCAATATGAAAACAATTCCGTTTACCGTTCCTACTGTGACTTAATCAATCGTTCTGCTTCTGACATCATGCACTCAGAGAATATTCCTTTTTTACCCGTTTCCTTTTTTAAATCAATGTCAGTTATTTCCTTCAAAGGAGACGTTATAAAAGAATTTAGCTCAAGCACCACCACTTCTTCGACCGCCTCAAAACATTTCATTCGAGATTTGAATGATTATAAATTAAGCTTCAGAAACTGTTTTGAAAGATTTTACGGTTCAATTGAAGATTGTGTTGTTTTGGCACTACTCCCCTCTTATGCAGACCGTGAAGGCTCTTCATTAACTTATATGGTTTCTGATTTAATCTCCAAGAGTAATAAACCTGATAGTGGATTTTATCTAAACGAATGGGATCGCTTAGAGGAAAAGATTCTCGAACTTGAGGAGCGAGGTCAAAAAACATTATTAATCGGTGTTTCTTTTGCCCTACTTGACTTAATTGAAAAACACAAGTTTCAATTAAAAAACACGATAGTGATGGAAACTGGGGGGATGAAAGGCCGGAGAAAAGAACTGACAAGAAGTGAATTGCATCAAAAACTTTCTGAAGGTTTTGGTGTTAAAAAAATACATTCAGAATACGGAATGACCGAACTACTTTCTCAGGCCTATTCGAAAGGGAATGGTCGGTTTAGCTGTCCTCCCTGGATGCGTGTTTCGGTAAGAGAAAGCGAAGATCCATTTCAAAATCTTGGATTTGAAAAAACAGGGGGATTAAACATAATAGATTTAGCCAATCGCGATTCGTGTTCCTTTATTGCCACTCAGGATTTAGGAAAAACTTTTTCGGATGGAACTTTTGAAGTATTGGGCCGTTTTGATCACTCAGAAGTTAGAGGTTGTAATTTGATGGTTTTCTAATTAAACTACTTTTAAAACAAAATAATTTTTCTTTCCTCTTTGTAATAAAATATATTTTTCATCAATAAGATCTTTTTCAGCAATAGCATAATTTTCATCAACCTTGTTTTTATTAACTGAAATCGAGTTTTCAGCCAAAGCTCTTCTAGCCTCGCCATTTGATTTTAAAAACCCTGTGTCAGAAGCCAAAAGATTAATCATTTCGATTCCACTCTCAAATTCACTTTTTGAAATTTCTGCTTGAGGCACGCCTTCAAAAACTTCCAGAAAGGTGTCTTCATCAAGTTGAATAAGGTCTTCTGTTGTCGATCTTCCAAACAAGATCTTACTGGCTTGCTTTGCTTTTTCTAAATCTTCTTTAGAATGTACCATTTGCGTTACCTCTTCGGCAATTTTGTTTTGTAAAAGCCTTAGGTGTGGAGTTTCTTTATGTTCACTCGTCAGTGATACTATTTCTTCTTGCGTCAATAGCGTAAAGATTTTAATATATTTCTCAGCATCTTCATCTGAGGCATTTAACCAATACTGATAAAATTTATATGGGGAAGTTCTGCTTTTATCCAACCAGACATTTCCTCCTTCTGACTTACCAAACTTGCTTCCGTCTGATTTTGTAATCAAAGGACAGGTGATGGCATAGGCTTTTCCAGAAACCTTGCGCCGAATCAATTCTGTTCCTGTGGTTATGTTTCCCCACTGATCACTACCTCCCATCTGAATTTTACAATCCATATTTTGATAGAGATGCAAAAAATCATAGCCTTGGAGCAGCTGATACGTAAATTCAGTAAAAGACATCCCAACCTTAGAATCACTTCCCAAACGTTTTTTAACGGAGTCTTTCGCCATCATATAGTTGACGGTCAGGTGCTTACCAATGTCTCTAGAAAAATCAATCAATGAATAATTTTTCATCCAATCGTAATTATTCACCAACTGAGCTGCTGCAGGGTTCGTTTTGTTAAAGTCAAGAAATTTTTCTAATTGTTGCTTGATTCCAGAAACATTTCTCTCAAGTGCTTTGGAATCCAAAAGGTTTCTTTCATCTGATTTCCCGGAAGGATCACCAATCATTCCAGTGGCTCCTCCCAAAAGTGCGATGGGCCGGTGCCCCGCCTTCTGAAAATGAATCAGTATCATAATCTGAACCAAGCTCCCAATGTGTAAGGAATCTGCTGTGGGATCAAAACCAATATAACCAGAACTCGAATTGGCCAATAGATGTGCCTCAGTTTCTGGCATAATATCATGCAACATTCCTCTCCAGCGCAGTTCTTCAACAAAGTTTTTAGACATTTTTTTATTTTGTTTTACAAAGATAGATTTATAGCGTAAAACAAAAAATTATTCTTCAAAAAGCAGTAGTTTTAATCAATGATTTTAGTCACAGGAGCCACAGGTTTTATAGGATCGTATTTGTTATGTCATTTGGCAGAGAAAAACATATATCCAGTAGCACTCTACAGAAGTGACACCAAGAAAAACTCAATTCAATCGATCTTTGAATCAAAGTTCTCGGACGGAAAATCTCAATTCGAAAAAATCGTTTGGCGAAAAGGCGATTTAACAGACTTCCCTAGCCTTGAGGAAGCATTTCAAGGAATTACTAAAGTTTATCATTGTGCAGCATTAATTTCATTTTCTCACAGTAAAATAAAAAAGTTAATTGAAATAAATGAACAAGGAACTTCTTACATCGTGAATCTTTGTCTGTCTCATAAAGTAAAGAAGTTGATTTATGTAAGTTCGATTGCAGCATTAGGAAAGGAAGAAACCAGCAATGATGTGGACGAAGAAACCCCTTGGAATAATAATGAAGAAAAAACACCTTATGCCTATTCGAAATATGGCGCTGAAACAGAGGTTTGGCGTGCTGGTCAAGAAGGACTTGAGTTTTGCATTGTCAATCCTGGTGTAATTTTAGGGAAAGGGAGTCCTGCCAACTTTATTTTAAATAAAATAAAAAAAGGATTTAGGTTTTACACCCCTGGAAACACGGGATATGTTCACGTTTCAGACGTTATTTCTGTCATGTCTCAATTGATGGAATCTGAGGTCAACGGAGAGCGCTTTATCTTGGTTGCGGAAAACTGGACCAATAAATCCCTCTATCAATTCCTACTTAAAAAAAATAAAAAAAACGAGAGGGTTTATTTAATCCCAAAATTCACATTCTATTTTTTATGGTTTGTAGAACACTCTTTAGAATTGATTTTTTTCAGAAAAAGAAAACTAACTCGGGCTTTAATAAAAGGCATGTATGAGCAAAAGAATATTAAAGGAGATAAAATTAAAACTAAACTTGATTTTGTCTACACTCCAATTGAAGAGGTTTTATAAGCAATCAGATCTGTTATTTAGCTATAATATCTAATTCTGCAACACTGTCTTTTAAAGCCAATAGCCTTTTTTCAATTTGTTTGTAAATCAATAAATATTCCTTGGGACTTTGCGCATAATAGTTTTTACTATTCACCAGTTGCATACTGTCGATACAATATTTTTCAAGAAAATAACCATCGCCCAACATGCTATTATATCCTTTCAAAGTATAGCCGCTGCTTCTCATAGACTTAAGCAAGTGCATGTCTAAAAGCACCTCTTCCATCAAATCTGGAGGAATCAAATCCTCTGGCGGTTTAACTTTGTCTTGCTGTGTACAGGAAAAGAATAAAAATATTATAGCAAAAAATAATGTGTTTTTCATTATAAAATTAATTCTTATGAAAGGTAAGTCTTTTACCTAAGCTATTTTCAATGATTTTTCCTTGATCGTAAACCATATTTCCGTTCACAAAAGTTTTTTCTACGGAAGCTTCGAAAGTTGTCCCCTCAAAAGGCGACCATTGACACTGATAAAGTAAATCACTTTTGATTACTGTATTTTTTTTCTCTAAATCAACCAAAACTAAATCTGCAAAATAACCTTCTTTTAAAAAACCACGCTTTTCAATATTAAACAAAATTGCGGGATTGTGACAGGCCTTTTGGACGAGTTTCTCGAATTCTATTTTGCCTCGCTTAACTGCCGTAAGCATCGCTGGCAGTGCATGTTGTACCAGCGGACCTCCCGATGGAGCTTTGGTATAAACTTGTTGTTTTTCCTCTAAAGTGTGGGGAGCATGATCGGTGGCCAAAACATCAATACGATCATCGTTCAAGGCTTTCCATAGGGCCTCGCGATCTGTTTTCTTCTTAATGGCAGGATTCCATTTTATTAAAGTCCCTTTCTCTTCATAATCTTCTTCTGAAAACCAAAGGTGGTGAACACAAACCTCAGCCGTAATTTTCTTCTCTTTCAAGGGAATATCATTTTCAAACAATTCTGTTTCTATGGCAGTCGACAAATGAAAAACATGAAGTCGAGCCCCAGTTTCTTTGGCAAGTTCTATTGCTCTTGAAGAGGATAAATAACAAGCTTTTTCGCTTCTTATTTCAGAGTGCTTTCCGATTGGAATGTCGTCTCCATATTCGGCAATAAAACGACTTAGGTTTTCCTTAATAGTCACTTCATCTTCGCAATGCACTGCAATGGGTAAATCGATATTAGAGAAAATCTCACGTAAAACTTCTGGATCGTCGACCAACATGTTTCCCGTAGATGAACCTAAGAACAATTTAAATCCGGGTATTTTACTTTTATCAATCGATATAATTTCTTTCAGATTATCATTCGTACCTCCAAAAAGAAAAGAATAATTCGCGATTGAATTTTGTGAGGCAATTTCAAACTTTTCCGCTAGCGCTTCACTTGAAGTCGTTTGAGGATTGGTGTTTGGCATTTCAAAAAAGGAGGTGATTCCTCCTGCAACTGCCGCCCTAGATTCTGAGGCTATCGTCGCCTTGTGAGTCAAGCCTGGCTCTCGAAAATGCACTTGGTCGTCAATCCAGCCAGGCATCAAATGTAGTCCGCTGGCATCAATGACGTTGTCCGCCAATTTTTGATCGATAAAATCAGCTATTTTATGGATCAGCGCTCCATGAATCAAAAGGTCTTTCTGAACGATTTCTCCCTCATTGACCAGCATTGCATTCTTAATCAGTACTGTTTCCATTCTGTTTTTTAAAAAAATCTTTTATTCGCAAATCTAAGACGCCATAGAGCGCTTCCCAAATTATATTTCCATTCATTTTAGAAATTCCCTTTTTCCGATCAGTAAAAACAATAGGGTATTCCTTAAAACTGAATCTTTTTCTCCAAGCTTTATACTTCATTTCTATTTGAAAAGCATAACCTACGAATTGAATTTCATCGAGGTTTAGCTCCTCCAATACATTTCGTTGATAACCTACGTAACCGGCTGTGGGATCTTTTATGGGCATAAAAGTGATTAAACGGACATAAATTGAGGCAAAATAAGACAGCAATATCCTACTCAAAGGCCAGTTCACAACATTAATCCCATCAACATATCTAGAGCCCACTATAAAATCAACATCACTTTCCAATAACTCAAGCATGGGAATCAATGCGTTAGGATCATGAGATAAATCAGCGTCCATCTCGAAAATGTATTCATAATTGTTTTTTAAAGCCCATTTAAAACCATGTATATAGGCTTTCCCAAGTCCTTCTTTAAGATTTCTAACTTCTAAAAACAACTTTTTGGGATATTTTGGCATGAGCTGGTTGACAGCGGCTGCCGTTCCATCGGGAGAAGAATCATCAACGATCAATACATCAAAACGCTTTAAAGAAAAGGTTTTTTCAAGCACCAATTTTACGTTTTCAACTTCGTTATAAGTGGGGATAATGACAAGTGCTTTTTTCATAAATTTCAATGTAAATTTACTAAAACACAAGAAATAAATTAAATAAATAAGAATACTTCCTTAATTTTATTTCATGTTTGAATGGACTGATCGATTACAAGCCTCAGGTGACTGGATTACTTTTATTTTATTCATGATTTTTGCGCTGTTGGCTTTTTTATCTCAGCGGCATTATTCACAATTTAGATTATTTGTGGATATAAGGAATTTGAATAATTATCTAAATATTTATGGAAAAGACAAATATTTAAGTCTTTTCCATCAGTTCAATTTGATTTTATTTTTCATCTCGTTGCTTACCTACGCACTTTATGCTCATTTTTTCTATCAAGAAATATTAATTTCTTTTTTAGGGGGAATTCAATTTTATGAAATTTTACTTTTCTTATTCAGCTTGGTAATTATTCGATACTTTGTACTGAAAATGATTTTAAACCCCATAGGATTAAAAAACACATTTGATCAAGTGTGCTTTAAAAGCCTGACAATTAAGGGGTTAATTGGCATAATGGGCAGTTGCTTTTTGTTACTTTATCGCTTCACTTTTCCTGACAATCATAACTTTCTTTTGATAAGTCTCCTAATTGTCTTTGTCTCTTCTTTCATATATCACATAACAATTTATATTGAAATAACAAGGAAAAAACCTACGCATCTGCTATATATAATTTTATATCTTTGTGGATTCAAAATAGCGCCCTGGCTTTGGCTCTATTTAATATTGTATTAGGCCAAGAGAGGTAATTAAATTTAAACATATGAAAGTGAAAACCATTTTGGTTTCGCAACCTGAGCCAGCGAGTGAAAAATCCCCTTACGCACGTTTAAAAGAAAAACACAAACTAAAAATTGATTTTCGACCTTTCATTCATGTTGAAGGCATGTCTGCGAAAGAGGTTAGAAAACAAAAAATTAATTTTTCTGAATTTAATAATATTATCCTCACCAGCCGGAACGCTGTTGATCATTTTTTCAGACTGACTGAAGAAATGCGCTATAAAGTTCCAGATTCCACAAAATACTTCTGTCAATCAGAAGCCGTCGCTTACTATCTTCAAAAATATGTGGTTTATCGCAAGAGGAAGATTTATGTGGGCGAAAAAAGTGTAGCAGATTTGGAGTCTGTGTTTAAGAAGTTTGAAATTGAAAAATTCATGCTACCCACCTCGGATGTTGACAATCCGAAGATTCCTAACATTCTAGATGAAATCGGAGTTAAGTGGCAACGCGCACAGCTTTACAGAACCAAAGTGAGTGACCTCTCGGATCTAAGGGATGTGCACTATGATATTTTAGTGTTTTTTAGTCCTTCGGGAATCGAATCTCTGTTGCATAACTTTCCTGATTTTGAACAAAAAGATACAATGATAGCAGCTTATGGGAATGCTACTGTCAATGCTGCAAAAGCTGCACACCTAAGGGTCGATATCAATGCGCCCAGTCCTGAAACCCCCTCAATGAGCATGGCCATTGAAAAACATATTGTTGGGCTCAGCAAAAAATCTTTGGGAGTTTAAGCCTTTATTGATTTAATAAGTAAAAAGAACCAACCAAAAATAAGTAATGTTCCTCCTATGGGTGTTATTGGACCAATCCAAGATAGGTCTACTTTCATCACGGACTGGAGGGACAAAAAGAAGATGCTGAAAGAAAATAGTATTGTTCCCCAAAAGAAGAATCTATAAATCCACTTCTTGTCTTCTATTTGCATTACAGAAACCAACAGCAAAGCCAATCCGTGATACATCATGTATCGGGCACCAGTTTCAAAAGAGTGTAATGACGTTTCAGTTAATAATGTTTTTAAAAGGTGACTTGCAAAAGCTCCCAAAACAACTGAAAATAAAGCGAAAACCGCTCCTGCTATTCTGATTTTTTTCATTTAACTAATTTAAAGTAAAAAATATAAATTATAAAAAGGAATTCGCTTATATTTATTAACCAAATATAGGATTTTGATTAAAAATTTATAACAATGAAAATAACTAATGAAGAAATTTTAATAGATGGCTTAGATAAGATTATTCTTCGAGCGCTTATGAATGATGCAAGAAAATCAATTAATGAAATTGCAAAAACCGCTGGTATTTCAGGAGCGGCTGTTCACCAACGTTTAAAAAAACTAGAGCAAGCTCAACTCATCTCTGGTTCTCAAATCATATTAAACCCTAAGGTTTTAGGTTTTAAAACAATGGCTTTTATTGGGATTTACTTGGATAAAGCCATCCGAAATACTGAAGCAGTAAAGCAACTCGAAAAAATACCCGAAGTGATCGAATGTCATTACACCACAGGAAACTGGAGTGTGTTAATCAAAATATTGTGTAAAGACAATGAGCACCTAATGGGACTTTTAAATCATAAAATACAATCCATAGAGGGTATTTCTAGAACGGAGACTTTTATTTCTTTAAATCAACAGATTAAAAGACAAATTCAGATTTAATCATTTTTTCTGTTTTTAAGCGTCAAGAAGATGATCACAACTTGTAAAATCCCTGAGAGTATGTTGGCGGTAATAACTGCAATGCTATTGATTAAAATGCCATAGGCCAACCAAATAATAATTCCGACAAGCATGCAAACATACATTGAAAGCGACACTCCGTTTGAGCTTCGATTTTTCCATATTTTAACAACTTGAGGCACAAAAGCAAGAGTGGTGAACGTGGCTCCTACTAAACCAACAACTTCAACTAGAATGTCATTACTCATTAGATCACTATATTTATTATTTTCCCCGGGACAACAATTATCTTTTTCGGAGGATTTCCTTGAAGTTGATTTTGAGTTCTCTCCTCGTTAATCACTATCTCTTTAATTTCATCTATGCTTAAGCTTAATGAAAGCTTTAAAGTAAACCGCATCTTTCCATTAAATGAAACTGGATAATCTTTGGTTGTCTCTGTCACATGAGAGGGATCGAATAGAGGAAACGGCTCGAATTCAATACTTTTAGAGTGTCCCAAAACTGACCATAGTTCCTCACTGAAATGTGGAGCAAAAGGGGAAAGAAGAACTATAAATGGTGCTAGAATTTCACGGTTTGAGCATTTCAAAGCACTCAATTCATTAACGCAAATCATAAAAGTACTGATGCAAGTGTTAAAAGAATAACGCTCAATATCATCGGTTACCTTCTTTATGGTTTGGTGCAAAATCTTATAAGCTTCAGGCGAAGGCTTACTGTTAGTAACAATAAGTTTTTCTTGATCATAAAACAAGCGCCATGTTTTTTTTAGAAAATTATGTACACCGCTTATTCCAGCAGTATTCCAAGGCTTGTCTTGTTCTAGGGGCCCTAAAAACATTTCATACATCCGCAAGGTGTCTGCTCCGTAGGTTTCACATATTTCATCAGGATTGACCACATTATATTTCGACTTGGACATTTTTTCAACTTCTCTACCTACAATATATTTCCCTTCCTCAAGAATGAAATTGGACTGTTCAAAATCTTTTTGCCATGCTTTAACTTTTTCAATATCCAATTCGTCATTTAGATTAACGAAAGACACATCAACATGAATGGGCTCGACTTCTTGCCCTTTTATTAAACCTTTTGAAATAAAATCTTGAGTTCCTTTTTTACGATAAATAAAGGCTGAATTCCCAAGAATCATCCCTTGATTGATTAATTTTTTAGCATATTCATCAACAGGTAAATATCCACGATCATAAAGGAATTTTTGCCAAAACCTAGAATACAATAAATGTCCTGTCGCATGTTCGCCACCTCCGAGGTATAGGTCGACATCTTGCCAATAATTTAAGGCCTTATTTCCAACAAAACCCTCTTCATTTTGAGCATCCATATAGCGAATGAAGTACCAAGAACTCCCTGCCCAACCTGGCATGGTGTTTAATTCCAATGGAAAAATGGTTTCATTATCAATTTCGTCAAGGCTAACGACTTTTTCTAAGGCAGTGTTCCAAGCCCAATCTTTTGCATTACCCAAAGGTGGCTTCCCATCTTCGGTTGGTAAATATTTCTCAACTTCTGGTAATTTAAGCGGTAAATGTTCTGCTTTAAGCGGAAATGGAATTCCAGATTTAAAATAGATTGGAATGGGTTCCCCCCAATATCTCTGACGACTAAAAACAGCGTCTCTCAGACGAAAGTTAACAGTTCCTTTTCCAGCGTTTAATTCTTCAAGAGCATAAATGCTTCTTTTTACTGCTTTCTTATAAGGAAGACCATTTAAGAAATCCGAATTTATAAGTCCAACAGAGGCTTTTTCTGTATAGGCAGACTCTGAAATATCAATTTGATTGAAAATATTAATAATGGGTATGTCAAAATATTTTGCAAAATCATAGTCTCGCTGGTCACCGCAAGGAACAGCCATAACCGCTCCTGTTCCATAGCCCGCTAAGACATACTCACCAATCCATATTTGAATTTTTTCTTTGGTAAAAGGGTGAATGGCATAAGCTCCTGTAAAAACACCACTAATGTTTTTCACCTCTGATTGACGTTCTCGATCAGACTTTTTAGCAGCCTCAAGGATATAATTTTCTACAGCGCCTCTTTGCTCGGCAGTTGTTATTTTTTGAACCAATTCATGCTCTGGAGCCAGTGTCATAAAAGTGACACCAAAAATAGTATCGGGTCTTGTTGTGAAAACTTCAAGTCGATCTTGATGTCCTTCAACTTCGAAATAAACAGAAGCTCCAATAGATTTTCCAATCCAATTTCTCTGCATTTCCTTTAAAGAATCTGACCAATCTAATGTGTTTAAACCTTCGAGCAATCGATTGGCATAGGCGCCAATTCGCATGCTCCATTGTCTCATTTTCTTTTTTGTAACAGGGTGACCTCCTCGTTCAGAAACACCATTTATGATTTCATCATTAGCAAGAACTGTCCCTAATGCTGAACACCAGTTCACTTCCGTATCAGATAAATAAGTTAATCTGTATTTTAATAAAACCTCCTCCTTTTCTAATGCTCCCATAGCATTCCACTCGTCGGCACTAAATTCAGGAATATTATTATCGCAATTGGCGTTAACATTTACATTTCCTTCCGCTTCAAAACTTGCAATCAATTTACTTATCGGCTGGGCTTTATCTTCATCTAAACAATAATAGGAATCAAAAAGTAATAAAAAAATCCATTGCGTCCACCGATAATAATCTGGGCTAGAAGTCTGCACTTCCCTACTCCAATCAAACGAAAATCCCATTCGATCGAGTTGTTTGCGATAGCGTTTGATGTTTGTTGCTGTGGTTTTTGCTGGGTGTTGGCCCGTTTGTATGGCATATTGTTCAGCTGGGAGCCCAAAAGAATCGTATCCCTGAGGATGCAGCACATTAAATCCCTTATGTCGCTTAAATCGCGCTACTATATCACTTGCGATATATCCCAGCGGATGTCCAACATGCAATCCTGCTCCGGAAGGATAAGGAAACATGTCTAAGACATAATATTTAGGTTTATCACTTTGGTTTTCAGCTTTAAAGGTTTGTTGAACAGACCAGAAATTTTGCCATTTTTTTTCAATTTTTTGAAAATCGTATATCACTACCTTGCATGTTTTTGAAGCCGTAAAAATACGTTTATTGAATGAAAGGAAAAAAGTTTATGTCTCCCTTCATTCTTTTTTAAAACGGGTTTCCTATTTTTACTTAAAATATCCGAATATTTTGAAACAAAAACCTGAAGAAAAATATTATAAACGCCGATTGATTTCGAGTTACTTTTCTGTGGTATTAAGCATCACTTTGGTTTTGTTTTTAATAGGAATCTTAGGCTTATTACTCCTTAACTCAAGAAAAGTTGCAGACCACTTTAAGGAACAAATTGCAATGACCGTATATCTTAAAGACTCTGCAAAAGAAATTGAAATTAAGCAATTACAAAAAACCTTAAGTCTTGAAGTCGCAACTAAGAAAGCAATTTTCATTACCAAAGAGGAAGCTTCGGCAGTTCATGCAAACGAAATCGGAGAGGATTTCATGGAGTTTTTAGGATACAATCCGCTACTTAACTCCATCGATGTCTATTTTAAAGCGGCCTATGTCACTCCTTCTTTAATAGAAAAAATTAAAACAAATTTGGAGAATTATAGCTACGTTAATGAAGTTAATTACGATCAACCCTTACTGGAATTATTAGACGAAAACATCAAGAAAATAACTTATTGGATGCTTTTCGCGAGTCTTATTTTCGTCTTGGTTGCTGTCTTGTTGATCAACAGTTCTATCCGGCTTTCGATCTACTCCAAACGACTTATAATCAAAACAATGCAATTGGTGGGGGCCACCAAAAGTTTTATTAGAAAACCATTCATTAAGACCAACATTTTAATGAGTTTTATTGGTTCCATAATGGCCTTGCTTGCACTCAGTGGTGTAATCTATGAAATGAACAAACGCTTTCCTGAATTGCAGATTCTAAACAACCCCCTCGAACCAGCGCTTATTTTTGTTAGCGTTTTCTTTTTAGGGTTGGGGATCACACTAATTAGCACTTTATTTGCAATGCAACGCTACCTAAATCTCAAATCTGATGCTGTATATTAAATCAATTATATGAGTAATATTAAACCCAAAAAACAATTATTGTTTGGAAAGAGAAATTATAAATTCTTGATGTTTTCCATCCTATTAATCACACTCGGATTTATTTTAATGTCAGGTGGAGGAAGTGATGATCCAAATGTTTTTAATCCTGAAATATTTAACTTCCGAAGGATTCGTTTGGCGCCAACTGTCATCCTTGTTGGATTTGCCATGGCAATCTACGCCATACTTACAGCTCCAAAGAAAAGTAAATGAGTTTATTTGAAAGCCTAATCCTTGGAATTATCCAAGGGCTCACAGAGTTCCTGCCGGTTTCTTCAAGTGGTCATCTAGAGATTTTTAAAGAAATATTTAGCAGTGACTACCAGCCAAAAGAAAGTTTATTAATCACCATCACACTTCATGCGGCTACGGCGATGAGCACTTTGTTTTATTTTAGAAAAGACATCGGTTTTATATTTAAAGAATTGTTGCGATTTGAGAAAAGTGAAAGTTTATATTTTGCACTTAAAATTATATTGTCAATGATTCCTGCGGTTATTGTAGGACTATTTTTTGAAGATTTTATTGCAAGTTTATTTGACAGAAACCTTTTGCTGGTTGGTTTTATGCTACTAATCACCGCCTTTTTATTATTTCAAGCAGATCGCATTGGTAAAAACAACAAACCCTTGAATTATCGTTCTGCCCTATTAATCGGAGTCATACAAGCGATTGCAATTCTTCCAGGGATTTCAAGAAGTGGTGCGACGATTGCTTTGGCAGTTTTGCTCGGTATTGATAGAGAAAGAGCGGCTAGATTTTCTTTTCTAATGGTCATTCCTCTTATTTTTGGAAGTATGGCGAAAAGTCTTTTAGAAATCGATTCTGTTACCCAGTCTCCAGATTACCTTTCCCTTTTGGTTGGATTTATTGCAGCATTTATTACTGGAATTTTTGCTTGCAAATGGATGATTGCACTCGTTAAGAAAAGCCAATTGAAATACTTTAGCTTTTACTGCATCGTTGTAGGTGTTATTGCCATTGTCTATGCATTCTAAATTAGAACTTAACGAAACTTTAGTAACCGAAGGGCAATTGCTTTTGATTGATAAACCCCTAAACTGGACTTCTTTTCAGGTCGTTAATAAAATTCGTTGGGAGTTAAAAAACAAGTTTGGCATTAAAAAGCTAAAAGTGGGACATGCGGGGACTTTAGATCCATTAGCAACAGGTCTTTTGTTGGTGTGTACTGGGAAAATGACAAAGAAAATTTCTGAGATTCAAGCACTGGTGAAGGAATACACTGGAACATTTACATTGGGAGCCACCACCCCGTCTTATGATCTTGAAACTCCTATTGACGGTACCTTCCCAATAGACCACCTCGATGACAATGCCCTAAAGGAAGTCATCAATCAATTTACTGGAGTAGTGGATCAATATCCTCCAGTTTTCTCAGCGATAAAGAAAGATGGCAAAAGACTCTATGAATATGCCAGAAAGGGTGAAGAAATTAAGATTAAATCGAGACAGGTTGAAATTTTAGCGTTTGAACTGACAAAAATTAAGCTACCAACAATAGATTTTTATGTAAAATGCTCGAAAGGCACCTACATCAGGTCTTTGGCCAATGATTATGGAAAAGCCTTAGGGTCAGGTGCTCATCTGAGTAGTTTAAGAAGAACCGCTATTGGCTTGCATCGCATTGAAGATGCTTATACTATTGAACAAATTACAGCAGAACTAGAAGTAATATAATCCCAACTTAATAGCTTTAGATTCTTTGTTTTTTAATAATTTTACCAAAACATACGCTTTCCATGAATTTAACTACGGATGAAATTCAAGAACGTCTTCATAAAAAAGGTTATTTAGATTTATCTGTTTCTAAAGATATTGACCTGGTTGCCGAAATAAATCGTCTTAAAAAAGAAAAGAACGCAGTAATTCTGGCGCATTATTATCAAGAACCAGAAATTCAAGAACTTGCTGATTATCTCGGAGACAGTCTTTTTCTTGCCCAAGCTGCAGAAAAAGTTGCTGCGGACATTATCGTTTTTGCGGGGGTGCACTTCATGGCGGAGACTGCAAAAATAATCAACCCTAACAAAAAAGTATTGCTCCCTGACTTGAAAGCAGGTTGTTCGTTAGCCGACTCCTGTCCCCCAGATGAATTTGAAAAATTTATTTCAAAACATCCCGGTGCTCATGTGGTGACCTACATTAATTGTTCGGCGGAAATAAAAGCATTGAGCACTATTGTTTGCACGTCTAGTAATGCTGTAAGAATTATAGAGTCGATTCCTAAAAATGAAACCATCATTTTTGCACCTGACAGAAATCTAGGGCGTTATCTGATTAGAGAAACTGGGAGAGACATGATATTGTGGGACGGATCATGCATTGTGCATGAGGCCTTTTCATTCGATAGAATCGTTGCACTTGCCAAAGAGCATCCTAAGGCTAAGTTTATCGCCCATCCTGAAAGTGAATCTCAAGTTTTGGATATTGCCCATTATGTAGGGAGCACTTCGGGATTATTAAAATATGTTCAAGAAGATGAAGCAACTTCGTTTATCGTAGCTACCGAAGCAGGAATTTTACATGAAATGCAAAAACGTTGCCCTGAAAAAACATTTATTCCTGCACCAGTAGAAGACGAAACTTGTGCTTGTAGTGAGTGTGCATTTATGAAACTCAATACCCTTGAAAAACTCTATTTGTGTTTAGAACACGAACAACCTGAGGTCATTTTATCTCAAGAATTGATAGACAAAGCAAAGTTACCCATCACACGAATGTTGACTTTAGGTTAAGCATATGATTACTAATGTTCTAGTTATCGGCAGTGGAATTTCTGGCTTGACCTATGCGATTAAGGTAGCAGAAAAAAATCCTGAATTAGGGATCGTTATGATCTCTAAGAATAATCTGTTGGAGAGTAACACACGTTATGCTCAAGGTGGAATTGCGGTGGTTTCTAATTTTAAAAATGATTCCTTCGAAAAGCACATCTCTGATACTCAAATTGCAGGTGCAGGGAAATGCAACGAAGCTGTTGTCCGATTTGTTGTTGAGGAAGGGCACGATCGGGTTCAAGAATTGATCGAATGGGGCACGCACTTTGACACAAATAAAAACACACTTCATTTAACCAAGGAAGGAGGACATTCTGAAAAAAGAATCATCCATAATAAAGATCGAACTGGGCTTGAAATACAACAAGCTTTAATTAAAAAAATAAAAACTTTCCCTAACATCGCCTTGTTAGAGAACCACACCTTGGTTGATTTAATTACGGATCACCACACTGGGAGTGACTTCAAGCGTTGTTATGGCGCATACGTCATCTCAAACACCCAACAAGAAATTATTAAGATTTCTGCTCAAATCACCATTCTTTCTACTGGGGGCGCTGGTCAATTATTTTCCCACACCACCAACCCTAAGAATGCAACTGGTGATGGTCTTGGTGCTGCATATCGTGCCAAAGTAAAAATTGAAGGACTGCCCTTTGTTCAATTTCACCCCACTGCCCTATTTCCAAAAATAAAAGACAATACGTTTTTAATTTCTGAAGCAGTTCGTGGAGAAGGTGCGCTACTTGTAACGAAAAGCGGAAAGCGATTCATGCCTGATTATGACTCAAATGCTGAGCTCGCTCCTCGAGACATTGTTGCAAGATCTATCGCACAAGAAATCATAAAATCAGGAGATGACTTTGTTTATCTTGATTGTAGTAAAATTAGTGAAGAGGAATTTCATAATCATTTTCCTACGATTCAACAAAGCTGTAATTCTGTAGGAATTAATCCTCCAAAAGATTTCATACCAGTGATCCCTGCTGCACATTATTTCTGTGGCGGATTAGAAGTCAACGAACAAGGAGAAACAGCACTAAAGGGGCTCTATGCAATTGGTGAATGCAGCCATACTGGGCTTCATGGGGCCAACAGATTGGCTTCCAATTCTCTGCTCGAATCTTTGGTTTTTTCTCATCGTGCAGCTTTAGATTCTTTAAAGCAGTTAAAAGAAATTCTCCCCACTGTTTCTTTTTATGAATCAATTCCTGAATGGAAAGGCGAACATTATATTTCCAATGAAAAAATAAGTGCTATTGGTAAATTAAAAAAAGAACTGCAAGAAGTGATGAGTTCCAAGGTGGGGATTTTCAAAACATCTAAGGGTCTTTTAGAAGCAGAAATTGGACTTAAAAAAATATTTCTTGAAACCCAAGAAATTTATAAGCAAAACAAATTAACGCTTGGCGTTTGTGAACTAAGAAACATGGTCAGTGTTGCTTACCTTATGATCAAACAATCTCAGGAGCTCAACGCTAACGTTGGCGTATTTTACAATCACGATTATGCATGATAATTTCTATTCAAAATACAGTATCGAAATTGATCGTTTCATAAAACAATCCTTACAGGAAGACATTGAAACTGGTGACCACAGCAGCAGTGCCTGTTTGGACAGTGACAAAATCGAAACTGCTCACTTGCTAGTAAAAGAGCCTTGTGTTATTGCTGGAATTTCATTGGCAGAGAAAATTTTTAAAGAATTTGACCCCGAACTAACCCTTGAAAAATACTTCGAAGAAGGAACAGGGCTTGAAAAAGGAGAAATCGTTTTCTCAGTAACAGGAAAAGCAAAATCTATTCTGGCTACAGAACGTTTGGTGTTGAATTGCATGCAACGAATGAGCGGAATTGCTTCATTAACAAAAAGCTTAACTGACGAAATCGCACACACCCATTGTAAGATTTTGGACACCCGAAAGACAACCCCCGGTTTCCGCTATCCTGAAAAATGGGCGGTTGTCATCGGGGGAGGATACAACCACAGAATGGGACTTTTCGATGCCATTATGATCAAGGACAATCATGTTGATTTTTGTGGTGGAATGAAAAAAACATTAGAGAAAACAAAATCATATTTAGAAAAAAACATGCTCAATATTCCCGTAATTGTTGAAGTAAGAAATCAAAAAGAGATTACGGAGACGCTTAATTTCCCTTGGATTAAACGAATTCTTTTAGACAACATGAATGTCAAGGAGTTAATTAAAAGCATAAAATTAATCGATGGAAGTTTTCCGACGGAAGCTTCTGGAAATATAACTTCCAAAAACCTAATCCCAATTGCAGAAACTGGAGTGGACTACCTCTCGATGGGTGCCTTGACACATTCTGCTAGAAATATTGATTTGAGTTTAAAGGCATTATAAGAATCGCTCTATATTTGCTATATTAGCACGAATATTTTTTTCCATCCATGAAATACAAAAGAATCTTGTTGAAGCTAAGCGGTGAAGCGCTTATGGGAGATCAAAACCACGGTATAGATCCAGTTCGAATGAAGGAATATGCCGAGGAGATAAAACAGATTCAACAAACAGGAACTGAAATTGCCATTGTAATTGGTGGTGGAAATATTTTTAGAGGGGTTTCTGGAGCTAGTAAAGGAATGGATCGTGTTCAAGCAGATTACATGGGAATGCTTGCTACCGTTATTAATGGTCTTGCACTTCAAAGTGCTCTAGAAAATGCAGATGTCCCAACACGATTACAAACCGCAATTAGAATTGAAGCCATTGCTGAACCTTTTATTAAGAGAAGAGCTACGAGGCATTTGGAAAAAGGAAGAGTTGTCATTTTTGGATCAGGAACAGGAAATCCATATTTCACAACTGACTCCGCAGCAGTGCTTCGGGCGATAGAAATCAATGCTGATGTTATCCTGAAAGGAACTCGCGTAGATGGAATATACAGTGAAGATCCAGAAAAAAACAAAGAAGCGATTAAGTTCGATTCCCTTTCTTTTGAGGAAGTATTAAAAAAAGGATTGAAAGTAATGGATACTACAGCCTTCACACTCAGTCAAGAAAACAATCTCCCTATTATTGTCTTTGATATGAATACAAAAGGTAATTTGAGTAAAATAATCAACGGTGAAAACATCGGAACACGTGTCATTTAATACCATTATCAATAATGAATGAAGAAATACTAATCATCATTGAGACTGTTAAAGAAAGTATGGAGTCTTCCATTCTTCATTTAGAAAAAGAGTTACTCAATGTAAGGGCAGGAAAAGCAAACCCCGTAATGCTTAAAAGCATTATGGTTGATTATTATGGAACTGCTACACCTCTGAGCCAAGTCGCTAATGTAAACACTCCTGATGCGAGAACGCTATCTATTCAGCCATGGGAAAAAACATTACTCTCTGAAATCGAAAAAGCAATTCTTCATGCAAACATTGGATTCAATCCAATGAACAATGGAGAGTCAATTATCATCAATGTTCCGCCTTTAACTGAAGAAAGAAGAAAGGATTTGGTCAAGCTTGCAAAAACTGAAGCTGAAAACGCAAAAGTTGGAATTCGAAATGCGAGAAAGGATGGGAACACTGAAATTAAAAAATCTGATGCTTCAGAAGACCTCCAAAAAAATGCTGAAATTGATATCCAAGAATTAACAGATAACTTTATTAATAAAGTAGATCAAATATTTTCTGCCAAAGAGAAAGAAATACTCACGGTATAATTAAATCCCAAAAAGCAACGTGCCGAAAACAAAAAAGAAAACCAAGACTAACTTTTGGGAAGTCGTTGCTAATCTAATTCTCAGGAATCGGATATTAATTTTAATCATACTCGCATTTGTTACTGCATTCTGGACCACCCAATGGAAGTACATGCAGTTTACTTTTTCAGAAGCTAACCTCTTGCCTGACGACCATCCAGAAAACATCATTTATGACGAGTTTATAGACATCTTCGGTGAGGAAGGAAACCTAATCGTGATTGCCGTTAAAGACACAACTTTCTTTAACAAAGATAAATTCAATAAGTGGAACACTTTTAATCAAAGTATTAACGATTTTCCTGAAGTAGATTTTATTCTTTCCGTCAAGAACATTCAGGAGTTGGTCAAGGACGATGCTAAAAAACAGTTCCAAGTAAAACCTGTTTTTGAAAACGAATCCTTTGATGAAAAATCCATTGACCAACTAAAGGAAAAGCTTTTTTTAGAACTTCCATTTTATGAAAACATTCTTTACAGCAAGGATAAAAAAACAATTCGAACTGCGATTTATTTAGACAAAGAAATCGTAAACACGGCACAAAGGAAAAATTTTATATTCAAAACTTTCATCCCACTTGTGGAGTCATTTGAGGAAGAAACCGGGTTGGATGTAAAGGTCTCAGGTATGCCCTACATCAGAACCCTGAACGCGCAAAATATTGTCGATGAAATTGGTCTTTTTGTAATCTCTGCAATGTTACTCACCACACTGATATTCTTCTTATTCTTTCGTTCCTATCGCGCCACTTTTATTTCAATGTTTGTCGTGGTCATTGGCGTTATGTGGGCCTTTGGGATTTTAGGTTGGTTGGGTTATGAAATCACCGTTCTGACCGCTCTGATCCCTCCTCTTATCATCGTAATTGGGATTCCGAACTGTATCTTCTTAATTAACAAATACCAACAAGAAGTTGCCAAACACGGCAACAAGGCAAAATCATTGCATCGGGTAATTATGAAAATTGGGAATGCAACCTTGATGACCAATCTGACAACCGCTTCAGGGTTTGCGACCTTTATTCTTACAGATAGTAAAATTTTAAAAGAATTTGGAATCGTAGCCTCCATTAATATTATCGCAATTTTCCTTTTGTCTTTGTTGATCATTCCAGTAGTTTATAGCTTTATGAATCGGCCCAATGAAAAGCACCTAAAACATCTTAGCAACAACTATATTAAAAGTTTTGTTGATTGGATGGAGAGCAAAGTGAGACACAAAAGAATCAATGTTTATATAATATCGCTTGTAAGCTTAGTTTTTGGTATTATCGGAATTTATCAAATAAATATTTCAGGAAGTATTATTGAAGACATGCCCAAGAAATCTGCATTTTTTCAAGACATTCTATTTTTTGATAAAGAATTCAATGGTATTGTACCTATAGAAATCATCATAAATACTAAAAGAAAAGGAGGAGCCAACAGACTCACCACACTAAAGCGGATGAATCAACTGGAAGTATACATTAAAGACATCCCTGAGCTCTCTCCCTCTATTTCCTCAGTGAATGGATTAAAGTTTATTAAACAAGCTTATTACAACGGTAACCCCAATTATTATAAAATCCCAACTTCTCAAGAAAACACTTTTATTTTAGGGTATTTAAAAAACGCTGACCAGTCCAAAAATTTAATGGAAAATTATGTTGATAAGACGGGACAATACAGTCGAATGACGACCTTCATGCAGGACATCAAAACAGATCGTATGGAAGCCATTGAGGCGGATCTTTTAAAACAGATTGATAAAATTTTTCCTCCAGATCGTTTTGAAGTAAAAATGACTGGGAAATCTTTATTGTACCTTAAAGGAACACATTATTTAATCAGAAACCTGATCATTTCTTTGTCTCTTGCGATTTTGTTGATCGCACTTTTTATGGCCTACATGTTTAGGTCGTTCAAAATGATTGTCATTTCTTTAATTCCAAACCTATTGCCATTAATCATCACTGCTGGAGTGATGGGATTCACTGGCATCCCCTTAAAACCATCAACCATCCTGGTCTTTAGTATCGCCTTTGGAATATCGGTAGATGACACCATTCACTTTTTGGCAAAGTACCGGCAAGAACTCATTGAAAATAATTGGAGAATAAAAACTGCTGTTTACGCTGCCCTAAGAGAAACTGGCATTAGCATGTTTTATACCTCCATTGTTTTGTTCTTTGGATTTGCGGTGTTTATGACTTCAAATTTCGGAGGAACTGTGGCACTTGGAGGGTTGGTTTCTGTTACACTTTTGTTTGCGATGTTGGCCAATTTAATTCTTTTACCTTCCCTTTTGATTTCTCTAGAAGACACCATGAGTAATGAAAAGGTGATGAAAGAACCTAAGTTCAATATTATTTCCGAAGACGCAGAGAAAAAATCCTAAGTAGATTTTGGAAATAAGCATATCTTTGCATCGAAAAACACATTTCCATGTCCATTATTCGATTAGTAGATCTATTAAAAAACCCTGAGAGTAACAAAGAAGTTCAAGTAAATGGTTGGGTACGAACCTTTCGTGCCAACCGATTCATTGCACTTAATGATGGCTCAACAATAGAAAACCTGCAATGTGTTGTAGACTTTGAGAAAACAGAAGAAAGTCTATTAAAAAAAATCAACACTGGAGCCGCCGTGAAAATCAAGGGCAAGCTCGTTGAGAGCATGGGAAAAGGGCAAAGTGTAGAGGTAATTGTAGAAGACATTGAAATCGTTGGAGAAGCAGATCCTGAGACTTATCCGATTCAGCCTAAAAAACACAGCTTTGAATTTTTAAGAGAAAAAGCACATTTAAGAGTTCGCACCGCAACGTTCAGTTCGGTAATGAGAATTCGATCGGTACTTTCATTTGCAATACATCAATTTTTCCAAGATAAAGGCTTTATTAATGTTCACACTCCCATCATCACAGGAAGTGATGCGGAAGGGGCTGGAGAAATGTTTAGGGTCAGTGTATTGGATGCTAAAAAACCACCTTTAGAGGATTCTGGTGAAGTTAATTATAAAGAAGATTTTTTCGGAAAAGAAACTAACTTAACCGTTTCAGGACAATTGGAAGCTGAAGCTTATGCACAAGCCATGGGGAAAGTTTATACTTTTGGACCAACGTTCCGTGCTGAAAACTCGAACACTACAAGACACTTGGCTGAGTTTTGGATGATTGAACCCGAAATGGCATTCTGTGATCTTAATGAAAACATGGATTTGGCTGAAGAATTTATTAAATTTACTTTAAAGTATATTTTAGAAAAATGCCCTAAGGATCTTGAGTTTTTAGACAAGCGTCTCGCAGACGAGGAGAAAACAAAACCTCAAAACATGAGAAGTGATATGGGGCTTATGGAAAAAATTAAATTCGTTGTTGAAAATGATTTTAAAAGAGTTTCCTATACCGAAGCCATCGAAATCCTCAGGAATTCAAAGCCTAATAAAAAAAAGAAATTCGATTATATAATTGAGGAATGGGGAGCTGACCTACAAAGTGAACACGAACGCTTTTTAGTTGAAAAACATTTTAAAGCACCCGTAATATTGTTTGACTATCCTGCTAAAATAAAAGCCTTTTACATGCGGATGAACGAAGATCAAAAGACAGTTCGCGCCATGGACATACTTTTCCCAGGAATTGGTGAAATCGTTGGTGGTTCGCAACGTGAGGAACGATTAGACGTTCTTGAAAAAAGAATTGAAGAACTGGGTGTAGACGCTGAAGAGCTTTGGTGGTACCTTGACTTAAGACGTTTTGGAAGCACACCCCACAGTGGTTTTGGCCTTGGATTTGAACGCTTGGTACTCTTCGCTACGGGCATGAGTAATATCCGGGATGTGATTCCATTCCCGCGCACCCCACAAAATGCATCTTTCTGATGAAAATCATTAAGCGTACTTTTTTATATCTTTATGGAACAGAAAAGTAATCATGCTTAAACAACAGCTCCAAATAAAGCTTTCTCAAAAACTGTCTCCACAACAGATTCAGTTGATGAAACTCATCCAATTGTCTACACAGGAGTTGGAGCAAAGGATTCAAGCTGAAATTGGGGAGAACCCAGCACTGGATAGCGGAAAAGAAATTGATGAATCTGAAGTTAGTCAAGAAGAATATCCTGAATATGGTGAAGATAATATTGACATTCAAGACATTGATATTGATGCTTATTTGAGTGATGATGAAATTCCTAGTTACCGTTTTCAGTCCAACAATCAATCGTCTGACGATGAGGAAAAATCAATGCCTTTCTCAGGAAGAATTAGTTTTCATGAATATTTAGAAAATCAACTTCAAAATTTAATTCTTAACGATTTTGAAAAACCCATTGCTGAGTTTCTGATTGGAAGTATCGACAACAGTGGCTACCTCAGAAGATCAGATGATGAAATTATAGATGACTTGGCATTTACTGAGAACATCAACCTTACGAAAGAGGAACTGAATCAGGTGCTAAAAAAAGTTCAATCTTTAGATCCACCAGGGGTCGCAGCCCGTTCTCTTCAAGAATGTCTCTCGCTTCAGTTGGAAAGAAAAACTAAAGATCGACCCACTGTTAAAATAGCCAAGTCCATCATTGATAATAGTTTCGAGGAGTTTTCAAGAAAGCATTATAAAAAACTTCAGGATCGGTTTCATCTCACTGAAGAGGAATTGAGATCAGTTTTTGATGAAATCTCTAAGTTAAATCCCAAGCCCGGAGGAGCCCTTTCTGATTATAGTCAAAACAATCATATTTTACCCGATTTCACTTTACTGATTGAAAACGGAGAATTAAAAGTTAGTCTAAACCGAAGAAATGCCCCTGAGCTTCACATTTCTAACAATTACAAAGAAATGCTTAATGGCTATTCCCAAGATCCGAATAAGTCCAAACCTCAGCAAGAAGCAATACAATTCATAAAACAAAAATTAGACTCGGCGAAATGGTTCATCGATGCCATTGAACAAAGGCATCAAACCTTATTCCTGACCATCAATGCAATTGTCTCTTATCAGAAGGAGTACTTCCTAACTGGAGACGAGCACCGACTTAAACCCATGATTCTTAAAGACATTGCTGACATAATCAAGATGGATATTTCAACGGTTTCTCGTGTTGCAAACAGTAAATACATCGACACCCCTTATGGAGTGATGTTATTAAAAAGCTTGTTTTCGGAGGGAATGAAAAATGATGAAGGTGAAGATATTTCCACCATTGAAATCAAAAACATTTTGGGGAAATTAATTGCTGAAGAAGACAAAAAAAGGCCTCTGGCTGATCAGGCCCTTTCAGCACTTCTAAAAGAAAAGGGGTTCAGCGTTGCAAGAAGAACTGTGGCCAAATATAGAGAGCAATTAGACCTACCGGTTGCTAGACTTCGAAAGTATATTTAAATTATAATAGGTAAAAAATCAACCCAACTTTTAGTGCTCTTACCTCCAGCTCGGTTCCATCAGAAAGCGAAAATTCTGATTTATAAATTAAATCTAAATCGTATTCAAAATACAAATTCCAAGTGTTGTATCCCATGCTCAGGTATAAGGAACTGATATTATTATTTATCATCTTGGTTCGCGATTTACCAACGGTGGGAGATTCAAACTTTTTATCAAAATTATGACTGTATTTTATACCTCCATATATTCTCCAAAAAGCAGTCTCTGTGGATGTTGAAGTTCTCCAACGAAATTCAAGTGGAAAAGTGACCGATGAATAAGTGAGTTTGTTTTTCGAATCATTCAAATGAGATAGGTTTAAATCATTGTTCGAATTTTCTAGTAGGTTTAAATTGGAATTAAAATGAGTGAAGCCATAACCCAAACCAATCCCTAGTGCAAAATTTCCTTTTGAATTTAATGGAATGTCACGAATAAATCCTAATTGAAAATAATTCGAAAAACCATTTTGTTTAAATTCAGGAATTCCTTGATCTTGAATCGCCAATGAAAATCCAATATAAAACTGATCTTCTCGATATTTGTCAATACGATCTACTTCTTGCGAATGGGCAAAAAAAGCAAGTAAATAAAAGAAGGTCAATAAAAAAAAAGGACGCGTCATTTTAAAAAATCAATGGATAAAAGATAAAGTTAACACTAAACATTAAAAAAATGGTAAAAAAAAAGTGCCGCAAGGGCACTTTTAAACAGTTTTAAAAATAATTAATCACGGTTTTGAGTATAATCCCCAATACGTGTTGTATAATTAATTTTCAATGCATTCACTTTACGCAATTCTTGCTTGATATCTGTGATTAGGCCCATTTTTGTATCACCATCCACTTTGAGTGAAGTCGTTAATACATTTTGAAGCTCTTGCCGCTTAGAGGCGCGTTCTGCGAGAACGAAAGCAGCTACTTCTGAAACCGTTGCAAACTTGTCATTGAGCTGAATTCTAGGCTGAGATCCGTATTTGTCAGTATACCTTGGAGATGGTTGACCAGCATAAATATACATGACACGATCCTTCTTGTCTAATTTTTGAATTTGATCGGCGGCAGGCAATTTGTTTTTCACCATCAAGGTGCTGTCGCGCATTACCGTTGCTACCATAAAAAAGAACAACAACATAAAGACAATATCAGGTAAAGATGCCGTAGATATGACAGGTAATTCGCCTCCTTTTTTCTTTTTAAACTTTGACATTTCTAGTTTTAATTTTAGTTTTTACTTGGTTCTGCTTCAGATAGTTTCTGAGGAAACATTCCCTTAACTACATCCAACTTAGGCTTGAGACTCATTTTCTGATCGGGAGTCGTTCTGGGATCTGAATACTTCTTGTTGGCTTCAACAAAAGTTAAACCAACATTGGGATACAGTCTCCTAAACTCTCGATCTCTGAGATCGTTATAAGCAGCAACCAATTCATTTTGAACAGAAATATAAACCTTATATGAAGTTTCTCTATCGTTCTTAAGAGAAATAATTGCTTTTACGGGATTGTCCGAAGATTTTGGATCTCTAGGTCCTTGGCAAAAATCACATGCGTCTTCCGCTACTCCTCCCCCATTGTCGAGGAATTCTACTGCCAATGAACGCAAATCTTCAATACTGGTCAATTCTTCTTCAACCAACAATTGATTATTTTTATTCACAACCACAGTGAAAATATTTTTCTGCTTAATGATCGGTGGATCCTCAACATCCTCGATGGGAGGAAGCTTTCTGTTAATTCCGCTATCGGTTTCTATGGTAGTTGTCACCAAAAAGAAAATCAATAACAGAAAAGCAATGTCCGCCATAGACCCCGCGTTAACTTCGGGTGCTGAACGTTTGGCCATAATTGATTATTTTTTAATGATTCTTTTTAATCCGGAAGCCAACATTAAACCGATGGCAATGATCGCCAAGATGTAAAACATTCGAATTCCAGTACCTACCCATTTGGAACCGTTTGCTGATAAAAACTCACCATCTTTCATTGGTGTTTCCACACCGTCAGAAAGGACGTAAGAAATTACAAGTACAACGGCAAAAAATCCAATAGATAAGCCTGCTTTTTTCAATTTTTCTTTGTCAGAAAACAAGCCTTTGATTGTAAACACCAAAGTAATTCCGATGGTGAGATACAATATCACTTTAGCAAGCTCAACCAATGGGGACACGACACCGTAATCGCCCATCGAAGCTGCTAGTTTAATGTCATCATCTCCTGCCCCAAGGATTCTAAGAAGGAAAATCCCTCCGAGAACACCCAACAAGGCACTGATGATTTTGACTATATTTTGAAGTTTCATATGCTTCTAATTAGGTTGTAAGTTGTTATTTCTTTTGAGCTACAAGAATATCAATCAACGTGATTGAAGCGTCTTCCATATCATTCACAATACTATCAATCTTTGCGATGATGTAATTGTAAAAGATCTGTAGGATAATCGCAACGATCAATCCAAATACTGTAGTCAAAAGTGCAACTTTAATACCCCCTGCAACAAGTGAAGGTTGCATGTCACCGGCAGCTTCAATTTTATCAAAGGCCTGAATCATTCCGATTACAGTTCCCATGAAACCAAGCATTGGCGCCAATGCGATGAATAATGATATCCAAGACACATTTTTCTCTAACTGTCCCATCTGGACACCTCCATAAGCCACAACTGCTTTCTCAGCGCTTTCAACGCCTTCGTTGGCACGATCTAAACCTTGATAGAAGATAGAAGCAACAGGGCCTTTTGTATCTCTACAAAGTTCTTTGGCAGCCTCAACACCTCCAGAAGCCAAAGCTTCCTCTACGCCACTCGTAAGTTTTTGCGTATTGGTTGTTGCAAGATTAAGATAAATGATACGTTCGATGGCAATTGCCAATCCAAGAATCAAACAAATCAGTACAATCCCCATAAAACCAGGACCTCCTTCAATAAATCTTTTTTTAAGTTCTTGTGTAAAAGACACTTCCGCGGGTGCTTCAGCCGAAGCTTCTTCAACTACAGCAGCAGGTGCTTCTTCAACAACTTGGATTTCTTCCGTAACGGCTTCTTCTTGTTGTTCTGTTTCATCCTGAGGGATGTTGGCGTTAGCGGTACTCGCATAAGTCAATGTTTGGGTCATTAAAATCCCAAAAAAGCTTAGGGCAAAAAATAATTTTCTCATTTTAATCAAAGTTTTGTTCTAATGTTTTAAAGTCTAAAGATAAAAAAAAATACATACGATTGTATTTTTTTTGCAGAGAGGAAGGGATTCGAACCCTCGATACGCTTTTGGCGTATACACGCTTTCCAAGCGTGCGCCTTCGACCACTCGGCCACCTCTCTTTACCTTAATTTATATTCAGCCCTAATAAACAAAAAAAAATGTGTCTTTAAAAATTTTAAAACAACAAAGATATCGTGTAAGATTCTGGTTTTAAGCCACTTGGTTATTTTGGCTAAATTTTAAATATGGAAAGGGCAGTATTCGTGGTCAAGTCTGCTATTTTTTCGGGTGAAACATGATAAATATCAGCCAGTTTTTGAACCACTTCAATCAAGTAGCTACTTTCATTTCGTTTTCCGCGATAAGGCACTGGAGCCAAATAGGGCGCATCGGTTTCTAAAACAATGGCCTCCAAGGGAATTTGATCCAAAAATTGATCGATTTTTCCATTCTTAAAAGTGACCACACCACCAATACCCAGTTTTAAATTAAAACCTAAGGTGCGTTTCGCTTGTTCTAGCGTCCCCGTAAAACAATGAAAAATTCCTTTTAAGGAATCGCCTTTATGGGATTCTAAAACCTCAAATACTTCATCAAACGCCTCCCGACAATGAATTACTATGGGAAGATTTTTTTCTTTTGCCCACTGAATCTGGACATCAAAAGCATGTTGCTGCTCTTTTATAAAAGTTTTATCCCAAAACAAATCGATTCCAATTTCTCCCACAGCTGCAAATGGCCGTTGATTCAAATGTTGTTTTACATGCGCCAATTCCTCAGTTGCATTTTCTTTGACATGCGTGGGATGCAAGCCCATCATCAATTGTACCTGCTCTGGATAGGCAGCCTCAAGATCAAACATGCGTTGGGTATACACACTGTCTATTGAAGGAAGATAAAACTGCTTGATTCCCAAAGCGAGCGCACGTTGAAAAACAGCTTCCCGATCTTCATCAAATTCTTCTACATATAAATGAGTGTGGGTATCGATCAAATGCATTTTGTAATTTTATGGGTGTTTCTTTAAAAGACAAAGGTAGTTAACTAATAAAAGACGCTTTATAATTCATTGGAACAATTACTTTTGTAAGGACTTAAGATTCATTTCATGAAAACGCAGCGATCCGTTTCTATACAATTTACCAAAACCCGTCATATCATATGCAAAGCCCACATCAATGGCGTTGCGGCGCAATTGTTAATTGACACGGGAGCTTCCAGTAGCTGCGTCCATTCTGAGTTACAAGAACATTTTAAATTACGCATGAAAGGAGAGGCCTTTGATGCTGCTGGCGCAGGCCATGGAAAAATGAAAGCGGTACTCACCCGCAAAAGCAAACTCCAACTGGGAAGGCATGAGGTGGGCAAGCAAGCGTTTGTATTACTCGACTTAACGCATGTCAATGCAACCCTAGAAACCCAAGGGGCAGCTCCTATAGAAGGGATAATTGGTGCTGATTTTTTAAAAAAGAATAAAGTGATTATTGATTATGCTAAAAAAAGGCTGCTGTTTTATTGATGGAAATTTACTAAACTGTTCTCGATACATTTTTTGCAAGCAAAAAACACTCGAACTGACAATCAAGCGAAAACAGGCGAACTAACATATCCTAAAGCATGTCACATCGAGTGATTGCACGGAACGTGCAATTGTATCGAGATGCTTGTCACATCGAGTGATTGCACGAAACGTGCAATTGTATCGAGATGCATGTCACTTCGAGTGATTGTGAGGAACGAGCAATTGTATCGAGAAGTACCGAGAAGCACAAAAAAAACCACCCCGTTTGGGGTGGTTTTTACTTTGATTAAAATCCTTGGTTGACACACGCATACAAGCGCGCAGCAGCTGGTAGTACTTAGTCTTTAATGCAGCGGACCGGCTGGCCATAGACACGATTTAAAATGGTTAAGTAACTAGTAGTGCTATCGAAGAGAAAGGTATCCACATATTTATCATCATTACCAAATATTGAAGTTGTCCAGTAGTAGCCGGTGTGAAGATTGATAAACGCAGCATCAGAATTGCGACGGAAACCTGCAGTTGTTAGTTTTAATGGGCTATCAAATGCACCTGTCCTATTATAATTTGCCCAAGTAAAACGCTCTCCGTCTATCTCTATATCTTTTGGTACTCTATAACCGTCTGGGCATGGGTTGTTAGCTGCCTCTAAGTCCCATAAAGTATCGCTCGGATTTATACGCCAATCTTTAGGGTCTGAAGTCTCTGTAATAAAATTACCATGCGTAGGTGAATCTGAATTAATAGGAGTAGTAATCGGATTAACAGCAGTACCCGAAGTTGCAGAGGTCCAGTTAATAAGCTCGTGCCCATCACTGTATCTTCCCCATTGAAACGAGGAACCATAAGCCAAGTAGTCATCATAGGAAGTTGCTTGCTGTTGGGGATCATAGCTTGGATGGTTAACATTTGCGTAATGGGCACCCAAATTATGGTTTAACCAAGTTTTACCCGTCGTTGGATTGGTTACCTCTAGATACACAAAGTCATGCCCACTACCATCGCCATATCTTCTATCCGGGATTCCTCCTATAGCAGTTAACGTTAGGTTGCCTTTGCTCGTCCCATTGACTTTAAAGTCGAAGGTCGCAAAAAGAGCGGTCATACTCGCTAGTTGTTTCTCAACATCAAAGCTGGTATCTGCTCCTGCAACGGTGACGGTGACAGAAATGTTGCCAGTGGCCGCAAAAGTCCCTAAAGGATAGCTTATGGTGAGGGTATTGGTATCGCCGTTCTCACCTGTAAGGGTAATGGGATCGGACGTATAGGCTGCGTACTCCCCAGACCCTGCTGTATAAGGCACCGTATAGGTCACTTGGTTGGTGGCATTGTCCACAACCCCTTGGATGTCTCCCACACCCCCATTCTCGGCGTCATAAGATGTTATAAGATTATTTATTGGTAAAACAAAGGTGGCGTCGCCAGTAATATTATTTATCGCCTCCCGGTCAAAGCTACAAGTCGGGCTGGTGTTCAGCGTATAGGTACTGGTTCCTGCTGCGGTCGCCGTTCCTGTAGCCAGTAGGGTAATGCTTTGTATACCAGTGACGGCAAGTGTCCCAGAGTTGGCAAAGGTAATTCCGTTGACCTCGTCTGTACTGATGTTATAGGTACCCGCTTTGGTCACGTCGGCTTGTATTTCTTGGGTTACTCCCACCACAGCTTCGGTAGCGGTTACCGTTCCTGTAGGCACGTTTACCGCACAATTAAATGCCAGTATGGCGTACCTGTGGCTGTACCGGAGCAATCCCAGTTGGAAACCGTAGCGGTTCCCCCAGAAGAGGAATCGGTAATAGGCACAACCAACACACAGCTTTCCCCGCCAAAGTCAACACCAAAGTAGGCATCGCCAGATTCCGTAGGAGTACCGGTAATGACATAGGTCAATATTCCCGTTCCATTGGCTAAGGTACCCGCTTGAAGGGTTGCGGTTAAACCGGTCATTCCCAGTTCTATCCCAGAAGAAATAGTGGTTTCTCCCGCATAGCCGCTTCCATCACCTCCACTATAGGGGAGGGAAACGGTAAGGTTGGCGGCTTCACCTGAAATAATCGTACCGCTAAAGGTAGCGGCATGACAGTCTAAACTAGTCACCAAATTGTTTTCAGTACTGGTCGTAAATCGTTCCCAATAGGTTCCGTTCCAAAAATAAAAACCCGAGCCCTGCAAACCCGATGCGGTACTGGAGGTGGTACTGGTGTTATAGACCAACAGTCCTGTATCGCTAGCGGTAGCCGTAACTCCAGTAAAAAGTGTGCTTGAACTGGTAAGGGCAACACGTGGTGCCAAAAACCCTTTGTCTGAATCTGGACTGGTAAGTTCAAGTACAGCGTTGGGATTGGGCGTGTTTGTTCCGATACCATGTTGCGACCAAGCATTAAGAGAAACTCCTAAAAGAAGGAGGTAGAGAAAATATGGGATTTTTTTGGTATTCATAGTTTTGGGGAATAAAAGTCAAATGAAAAACAAACCCTCAAAGGCGTATTTTAGGCGGCCTTGCTTGTTTGCTTATTTGTTTTTTTTTTAATGTTAAAATTCAATTCGTACTATTTTTTACTAGGCGATGATTATTTTGGCACCGCTTCCATGTTTGTTATTTTATAACGGGTTTTAGGGTCTTCAAAAGCAAGCGAAGGGCTTATCAGGTTCTTGCCTGTTTCCATGGGGTTATCCTGAAGCATGGCAACAACTGCATCAGAAGGAGCGCTATTGAAAGCCGCTGTGACTCTTCCTGCAGGAGGGTCTTTTACGGAAATGGAGATAACACAACTGTCTCCACCAAAGTCAATACCAAAATAGGCATCACCCGCATTGCTAGGGGTTCCGGTAACGGTAAAGACCAATTCGCCAGTGCCGTTTTTTAATGTACCTGGCTGTAAGGTTGCCGACAAGCCGGATACGCCCGCTTCTGAGGAAAAAACGGTTCCGCCGGTATAGCTGCTTCCCACACCTCCGTGATAGGGGAGGGTAACGGTAATGTTTGCGGCATTTCCCGAAGTAAGCGTGCCGCTAACCGTAACGGCATGACAGGCCAAAATGGTAACCAGAGAGGATTCCGTACTGCTTATAAACTTCCCCCAATAGGTGCCGTTCCAATAATAAAAGCCCGAGCCTTGCAAACCGGAGGCTGTGCTGGAGGTGGTGCTGGTATTAAAGACTAATAATCCCGTATCGTTGGCTGAAGCAGTAACGCCAGTAAAAAAGGTGTTAGAGCTGGTAAGGGTAACACGGGGGGCCAAAAACCCTTTGTCTGAATCTGGACTGGTAAGATCGAGTACAGCGTTGGGGTTAGGAACATTTGTTCCGATGCCCTGTTGTGCAAACATAGAAGGAATAGAACATAAAAAGAGCAATAGCAATAAAAAATGAGTTTTAAAAAATTGTAGGGTCATGGTGATGGGTATTTATTTTTATTTAATTGATCAATAATATTTAGTCTCAATAGTAAATCTTGTTTAAAAAAGAACCCCCAGCAGTTCCACATCATACTATTATCACCCGTAATCAGTGGTTCTTTAGGGGTCTTTATTAACCTGATCCTTTATTGAAATACAAAAAATGTAATGCGAAAATGGTTTTTGAAAACTGCAGGTTCATTAGGTTGGGCAATATTATAACTATAATGTAGCTGTTGTTAAATTTTGATTTTAAATTAAGGTGCTACTTAATTTTAATTTTCAAATATAAAAAAAAATACTACTTATTAGTAGTATCTAATAAATGGTAATATATTAGTAGCAACTATTATTTATTTATGGGATGAAAAAAGACATTCCCACAGCTCCTTTTTTGAAACAACTAGGAGACAGATTTAGACAATTACGGATTGCTCAAGGGTACTCAAATTATGAGCAATTTGCCTTTGACAATGAGCTGCCACGAGCACAATACGGCCGATATGAACAAGGAAAGGATTTACGATTTAGCTCTTTGGTAAAAGTGCTAAAAGCATTTGACATCTCACTGAAAGATTTCTTTTCGGAAGGATTTGAGGATGAGGGTCACCAGCAAAAAAAAAATCATCTTTGAAGATGATTTTTTTTCTACAGTATAATTAAGGCAATTAAAGTTGTAAGGCTTTTTTAATATCGTCATCCATAAGGAGCGCAATGGGATCTTCCAAAGCCTCTTTTATGGCGATCAAAAACCCAACAGATTCTTTGCCATCAATAATTCTATGGTCATAAGAGAGCGCCAAATACATCATGGGACGTATTTCCACTTTCCCAGCGATGGCAACAGGACGTTCTATAATATTGTGCATCCCTAAAATCCCAGATTGAGGTGGATTGATAATCGGTGTAGAGAGCATGGATCCAAAAACACCTCCATTGGAAATGGTAAAGGTACCTCCTGTCATGTCGTCTACTGTGATTTGTCCATCTCTGGCTTTGATAGCCAAACGTTTGATTTCAGTTTCTATACCACTAAAACTTAATTCTTCTGCATTGCGAACTACAGGCACCATCAATCCCTTGGGCCCTGAAACAGCTACACTGATATCGCAATAGTCATAACTTATTTTATGGTCTCCATCAATCATTGAATTGACATCTGGAAATAATTTTAATGCACGTACCACAGCTTTAGTAAAGAAACTCATAAACCCCAGGTTTACGCCATGCTTGGCAGCAAAGGCCTCTTTATGTACTTTTCTCAAGGCAAAAATGGGTGCCATATCTACCTCATTAAAGGTAGTCAACATTGCAGTTTCATTTTTGGCAGCAACGAGTCGTTCGGCTACTTTTCTTCTAAGCATGGAAAGCTTAGAACGTGTTTGCCCTCGTTCTCCATAGTCAGGAGCTGTTCCCATGGAAGGAATTGCTTTTACAGCATCTTCTTTAGTAATTCTTCCAGCACGACCTGTACCTTGAATGTTACTTGGATCCATGCCTTTTTCTGCCAATATTTTTCTCGCTGCTGGTGAAGGCGTTTGTGTTGCATAGTTCGCTTCTTGTACAGGTACAGCGACTTTAGGGGCCGCTACTGCAACAGGCGTGACGGCTTCAGGAGTTATTCCTCCTTCAGGAGCTTTTCCTTCTGTGTCGATTAAACACACAACTGCACCTACAGCAATGGCATCTCCTTCCTCAGCTTTTAGGGTAATCGTTCCGCTTACTTCAGCTGGAAGTTCTAAGGTCGCTTTGTCAGAATCTACTTCTGCAACAGCTTGATCTTTTTCTACATAATCTCCGTCGGCTACTAACCATTGGGCAATTTCAACTTCTGTAATCGACTCTCCTGGTGAAGGAACTTTCATTTCTAAAATCATAACGCTGACTTTTTTACTTTTTAGTTTTTTCTTAAAAAATTATTTTTCGTGGCATCGAATACGTAATCGATGACCGCTTTGTGTCTTTTTCTAAACCGTGTGGCACTTCCTGCAGCTGGGGAACCGTAAAAGCGTCGGGTGGCGGGCCGCATAATGCTTGCTTCTGGAAAATGCAACATCAGGTAACCCCAAACTCCCATGTTTCTCGGTTCTTCCTGTGCCCAAACGACCTCTTCTACGTTTTTATAACGATCCAATTCTGCTTTGATCTCTGTTTCCGGAAGTGGAAAAAGCTGTTCTAATCTAACAATCGCAACATCCATTTGGTTTTTTTCTGCTCGAGCATCTAATAAATCATAATAGAATTTACCAGAACAAAATACCAACTTCTTGGCAGTGCTTTCTGTTACAATCGGATCAGAAATTAATTTTTGAAATCCTCCTGTGGTAAACTCTTTAATACTTGAAACTGCTTTGGGATGGCGCAACAAACTTTTAGGAGTAAAAACGATCAAAGGTTTGCGGTAATTCGTTTTCATCTGTCTTCTCAACAAGTGAAACATATTGCCTGGAGTAGTACAATTGGCTACAAACATATTGTCTTTTGCACACAACTGAAGGTATCTCTCAATCCGTGCCGATGAATGTTCAGCCCCTTGTCCTTCATAGCCATGTGGTAATAAAAAAACAATTCCATTCTGAAGCTTCCATTTGTCTTCAGCTGCAGAAATATATTGATCAATCATGATTTGGGCGCCATTTGAAAAATCTCCAAATTGTGCTTCCCAAATGGTTAAGGCATTTGGGCTTGCCATCGCATACCCATAGTCAAACCCAACCACACCATATTCTGACAACAAAGAATTATAGACGTGAAATTTCCCTTGTTTTTCAGGATTAATTTGGTTTAAAAGAATCAATTCTTCTTCCGAAGCTTCGGCTTTAATCACCGCATGTCGGTGAGAAAAGGTACCGCGTTCTACATCCTGACCAGACAAGCGGACATTAAAACCTTCCAAAAGGAGGGTTCCATAGGCCAGCAATTCGCCCATCGCCCAATCTAATTTTTGAGTCTCGAAGTACATTTTATTTCTGTCGGCAACCAGGCGTTCTATCTTTCTTAAAAACTTTTTATCTTTTGGTAACTCAGAAATTGTCTTGGCGACCACATTAAGAAGGTGCTCATCTACAGCAGTTTGAACCGGCTTACTCATTCCCAACTCATCAACTCGCTTGAATCCATTCCAGATGTCTTCCATAAAAGGAATGACCACTGTGGTGTCTTCTTTTCTCGAAACCTGAAGATTTTCTTCTAAGCTATTTTTGTATTCTACTTCTTGTTTTTTAACATAATCAGAATCTATGATCCCTTCCGCTATTAATTTTTCGGCATAAATCTCTCTGGGATTTTTATGCGCTGCAATGGCCTTATAAAGTTTTGGCTGAGTAAATCGCGGTTCATCTCCTTCATTGTGCCCATACTTTCTGTAACCCAAAAGGTCAATGAATACATCTGCACCAAACTGCATTCGAAAGTCCAAAGCAAATTTAACGGCGTGAACTACAGCTTCTACGTCGTCTGAATTTACATGAACGATTGGGGAAAGTGTTACTTTTCCTACATCCGTACAATAAGTACTCGAACGTGCATCCAAATAATTCGTTGTAAACCCGATCTGATTGTTTACGACGATGTGTATTGTTCCTCCAGTACTGTAACCTTTTAAGCGCGCCATTTGGACGATCTCATAAGCCAAACCTTGTCCCGCAATCGCAGCATCACCATGTACAATAATTGGCAGCACTTTGGAAGCGTCTCCATTGAATTCATTTTCAATTTTTGCGCGAGAAATTCCCTGAACAACGGCGCCCACCGTCTCCAAATGAGAAGGATTGGGAGCAATATTCATGTTAATTTGCTTGCCGTTATCCGATTTTCTTTTAGAAGTCCATCCCATGTGATATTTTACATCACCATCGAATATGACCTCCTCGTAATCTTTTCCGTCAAACTCACTAAAAATATCTTTCGTAGATTTTCCGAAAATATTGGTTAAGGTATTTAGGCGGCCTCGGTGGGCCATTCCCATGACAAACTCTTCGACTCCCTGATCTGCCGCGGCTTCTACCACAGCATCTAAAGCTGGGATGAGTGACTCTCCTCCTTCCAGAGAAAACCGTTTTTGTCCAACATATTTGGTGTGCAAAAAGTTCTCAAAACTTACTGCCTGATTGAGTTTATATAAGATGTGTTTTTTCTGATCTGCATTAAAAGCAGGATGGTTTTCATTGAGATGCAATCGCTCCTGAATCCATCGCTTTTTTTCGAGGTTTCTGATGTACATATACTCCACCCCAATTGAATCACAATATACTTTTTTAAGATGGACGATGATGCCTCCCAAAGTACTTGGCCCGATCCCCATGATTGTTCCTGCATTGAATACGGTTGTCAAATCTGCTTGGGTGAGTCCAAAGTTCTCAACGTCTAAGGTGGGATGGTAAACTCTTCGATCACGAACAGGGTTGGTTTTCGTGAACAAATGCCCTCGGGTTCGGTATCCATCAATCAAATTGATCACCTGAAATTCTTTTTTAACACTCTCCGGAATTTCAACCTCAGCTACTTCCTCTAAGGGTGTTCCGCTTTCTACTCCAAAATCGAATCCCTGAAAAAATGCTCTCCAACTGGGTTCCACCGTGTCGGGTGCTTCTATATATTGTTCGTACAATTCAGCAAAATATGCGGTATGTGCTGAATTTAAAAATGAATACTTGTCCATTAAATTATAATACTTCTTCTCTTAGCTCCAAAATTACAATTTTTGTTCAAAGACCTTTGCCTTTTATTAATAAAACGATACAATTCTTCTTAAATTTGTGTGATTCTTTCTTTTTAGTAAAACGATAATGTTTAAAAAAATAAGAATTATTTTTCAGCAATATTCTCTGTAATCACAATTTCAAAAATGTTCGCTTTAATTGACTGTAATAATTTTTACGCTTCTTGCGAACGGGTTTTTCAACCTCAGTTCGAAGGAAAACCTGTGGTCATTCTTTCCAACAATGATGGTTGTGTGATTGCACGGAGCAATGAAGCCAAAGCACTCGGAATTCCGATGGGAGCCCCTGCATTTAAGTACCGCGAAGCTTTTAAAAAAAACAGTGTCAAAGTGTTTTCTTCTAACTACCCGCTCTATGGCGACATGAGCAGTCGGGTGATGCACATCCTAGAAGGCTACACCCCTAATGTTGAAATATACAGCATTGATGAGGCCTTTTTAGCGTTTGAGGGATTTGATCATTTCAATCTAAAAGAAACGGGCTTAAAAATGAGAAAACAGGTGCGCCAATGGACAGGAATCCCTGTTTCCGTAGGGTTTGCTCCTTCCAAAGCATTGTCAAAAATTGCAAATAAAATCGCTAAAAAATTCACAGAAAGAACCAATGGCGTTTACATCATCGACAATGAAGATAAAAGGCTCAAAGCACTAAAATGGACACCCATCGCAGACGTCTGGGGCATCGGCCGCCAACATGCAAAACGACTTCAAGTCATGGGAGTGAAAAATGCTTTGGACTTCACCATGCTTCCTGACGAGTGGGTGAAAAAACATATGAGTGTTTTGGGACTCCGTTTAAAAAAAGACCTGCAAGGGCTGCCCGCCATACAATTGGAAGAAAGTATTCCAACAAAAAAATCAATTGCTACTACAAGGAGTTTTAAAAATACGCTTACCGCATTGGTTGATCTTGAGGAACGCATCACAACTTATACCATTTCGTGCGCCGAAAAATTAAGAAAACAGAAAAGCTGTGCCAGTGCACTTTATGTCTTTGTGAAAAGTGATCCACACAAGGCGGGAGCAACACCCTACCGAAATGGCTATACCCTTACGCTACCCAATGCAACGGACTCTAACCTGATCTTGGTACAACATGCCCTCAAAGCTTTAAAAAATATCTACCGATCAGGAATTGATTATAAGAAGGCTGGAGTAATCGTTTTGGGTCTAACGCCGACGGCAGAACGTCAGATCACTCTTTTTGAGCAGGATACTGCAAAGCACCATGACCTGATGAAAGCCCTCGATAAAATTCACCTGCGTTTTGGACCGCACCGCATGAAATTGGCCAGTCAGGATTTAAAACAAACATGGAAAATGAGACAAGAGCATCTCTCGCAACGCTATACCACAGAAATAAAAGAAATCATCCGGGTAAAATAAAATTATGACTAAAAAAATTACTTTTTTTCAACCTGACCAAGATTCTGGTAAGACTTCCTTACTCGTCAACGAGGGCGTTTCGGCGGGTTTCCCCTCCCCTGCAGATGATTTTAAAGAGTTACGCATCAGCATTGACAAAGAGGTCGTTAAGAATGAAACTGCCACTTTTTATGCCCGCGTTTCGGGGGAGTCCATGCAAGGTGCAGGATTAGATGATGGCGATCTGCTCGTTATCGATCGAAGTCTCGAACCTGAAGACAACAAAATTGCCATTTGTTTTATCGATGGTGAATTTACGGTCAAACGGCTAAAAGTTGAAAAAAATTGTGTGTATCTTATGCCTGAAAACCCTAAATACCAACCCATTAAGGTCACCGAAGACAATGAATTGATCATTTGGGGCGTGGTGACATACGTGGTCAAAAAACTGTGACATTAAATACTCGCTCGCATGAAACCTACTGTTTATTTTACCTTATGCCTTTTAAGTCTTTGGCTAGGTTGTTCTGAAAACGACAACACAGAAATTACTCCAAGTTGCATTACTGAGAAAATTAATGCGATAAAAAAAGAAGATGTTCGGAATCCCCCGACAAAAGTCTATCGTTATCAATATCAAGGGAAAAGTGTTTACTTTTTCCCTCAACATTGTTGTGATTTTTTCAGTGAATTGTATGAGGATGACTGCACCCTGATCTGTGCTCCAGACGGAGGTATTACCGGAATGGGAGATGGAAAATGTTCAGATTTCTTTACAGAAAGGTCCGCTCCTGAATTAATTTGGGAAGATGATCGAAAGTAGTTTTGGTTCGGTGTATCTTGATTACAAACGTTCGAAAATTCCAGCAATTCCTTGCCCTCCACCCACACAGGCTGTAACCATTCCATACTTCTGATCTCTACGCTTCATCTCATTCAAAAGTTGAATACTGAGCTTTGCGCCAGTACATCCCAATGGATGTCCCATCGCAATAGCGCCTCCATTGACATTGACCTTTTCAGGGTTTAAACCACTTTCCTGAATGACCGCCAAAGCTTGGGTAGCAAAAGCTTCGTTGAGTTCTGTCAAATCAATATCCGCGACTTTGAGCCCTGCTTGTTGCAATGCTTTGGGGATGGCAACACATGGCCCTATTCCCATATAAAGTGGATCGACACCGCCAACGGCGCAACCTGCCATTCTGGCAATGGGTTCTAGCCCTAGTTCTTTTACTTTCTCTTCACTCATCACCAATGTGAAAGCAGCGCCATCAGAAGTTTGAGAAGAGTTTCCTGCAGTTACGACACCTCCCACTTTAAAGGCAGCCCTCAGTTTTCCCAATCCTTCCATAGTAGTTTCGCGACGAACGCCTTCATCAATTGCTACGGTATGGGATGCTGTAACTTTTTTCCCGTTTTTAACAAAAACTTCTTCTATAGTAATGGGAACAATTTCGTCATTAAATATGCCGCTATCAATTGCTTTTGCAGCTTTCTGGTGTGAAGCAACCGAAAAGGCATCGGCAGCTTCTCGGGTGATATTGTATTTGGCTGCAACCGCTTCTGCAGTTGCTCCCATACTGACATGATAATTGATGTTGTCTAAGTTGGCTTTGTAACTCGGAGCCAATTTGTAACCGGTCATCGGGAGCAAACTCATGCTTTCGGTACCCCCTGCGATATAGACATGACCCATCCCTGCTTTGATTTTTGCTACCGCCATAGAAATGGCTTCTAATCCAGAGGCACAATAGCGATTGATGGTAATGCCGGGAACTTCGATGCCCAATGCGCGAGCAGCAATCAAACGACCGATTTGTAGTCCTTGCTCGCCTTCGGGATTTGCGCAGCCTACGATCAAATCATCTACAGTAGTAGGGTCTAGTTCCGGTACTTGTTCCGCTAAATACTTAACCACATCTACTGCCAAATCATCAGAGCGGTAATTTTTAAATCCACCTTTCTTTGCTTTTCCTACTGCAGAGCGGTATCCTTTTATAATGTATGCTTCCATGCTTTTGTTGTTAGTTTCTTAGGGGCTTGTTATTCATTAATAAGTATTGAATTCGATCTAAAGTTTTTTGGTTCCCCAAAAGGCTCATAAATCCTTCTCGCTCGAGATCTAGTAAATATTGCTCACTCACTTTTTGAGATCCCGTCAGGTCTCCTCCACAAAATACTTGCGCAATTTTACGGGCTATCTCAACATCATATTCGGACATGTATCCTGCCAATCTAAACTCGTTAATTGCAGAATAGAGTGCACCCAGTCCGGTTCGTCCTAGCACTTCAATGTCTTCTCGCGGAGCAGAAGGAATATAATCCTTAGATAATTCTAACACTTTATCTTTTGCCATTCCAATGTTTCGCTGGGTGTTATAACTCACAAAATCTTTGCCTTCTTTTAGATAATGAAGGTCAAATGCATTGGGCGCAGAAGTCGCTACTCCGGCGGTAGCAATCGTTTTAAAATGATCGATTAGCATTGGTATTTGAACATCACCTTCATAGAAACCGTCGGAAACTCTTAGCGTCATTTCTTTGGTACCTCCTCCTCCGGGTAAAAGCCCTACGCCAACTTCCACAAGTCCGATGTAGGATTCAGCAGCGTAGATTCCCGCGTCACAATGCATGGCGATTTCACAACCTCCTCCGAATACATATCCTTGAGTTGCAACAACTACAGGTATTTTAGACGTTCGGATTTTCATGTTGATCGCCTGAAAATCGGCTACTAACTTTTCTAATGGTTCATATTGCTTTTGCATGGCAAGCATTCCCACATTCATGAGGTTGGCTCCAACACTAAATTGTTTTGCATTGTTTCCAATGACAATTCCATTCCAATTTTCTTTCTCTGCCAAATCAATCGCCTCTGACATTGCTGTTCCAATGCCTTCTCCGATCGAATTACTTTTACTCTGAAACTCGAGACACATCACTCCTTCTCCGATATCATGAACCGTACATTCACTGTTTTTGATAACTGGTGTATTCTGTCGGTAACTGTCTAGAATAATGAAAGCGTCTGATCCTGGAATCGATTTGTAGGATTGTGTCGCATTGTCAAAATATTTTTTCTTACCCTTTTCGTATTTATAAAAAGTTGAAGCTCCTGTTGCTTTCATTTTTAAAATCCAATCTGGAATTTTTTCACCTGAATCTTCTACCAACTGAATTCCTTTATCCAATCCAATTAAATCCCAATATTCAAATGGTCCGTAATCCCAAACATATCCTGCGCGCATGGCATCATCTATTTGGTAGAAATGATCAGAAATCTCAGGGACTCTCTGCGCAGTGTAAGCGAAAATCGTTGTGAAATATTCTTTTAAAAACAGACTTTCCTTCTCAGTTCCAGAGATTAAAAAATCAATTCTTTTGCTCATCAAATCAATCCCTTTTGCTTTTTTGACTAAATCAATTTTAGGCTTAACGCTGGGTTTGTATTCAAGGGTTTTGAGATCAAGCGCATTGATTATGGTTCTTCCATTTTCATCTTTCTCTTTTGTTTTTTGATAAAAACCTTTGCCTGTTTTATCTCCTAAAAAATTGTTCTCTAACAAAAAAGTAAAAAACTTAGGAACAGCCGCTTTTCCAACTTTTTCAAAGAATGGGTCTCCTTTTACGTTTTCAACCACAAACTTAGTAACCTTATCGCTGGTGTCGAGCCCGACCAAGTCTTGAAGGCGATAAGTTGCAGTATTGGGTCTTCCTATTATGGTTCCTGTTATGGCATCTACTTCTTCGATTGATAGCTCGTACTTTTCTGTAATTTCAAAAACCTTAGCACCTGCCATTACTCCAATTCGGTTGGCAATAAATGCAGGAGTATCTTTACACAAGACCGTTTGTTTTCCCAGGTTGATATCACCAAAATGCATGAAAAAATCAATCATTTTCTGACTAGATTCTTCAGTAGGTATAATTTCAAGAAGCCTCAGGTAACGTGGAGGGTTAAAGAAGTGAGTTCCACAGAAATGTTTCTTAAAATCATCCGAACGTCCTTCTGCAAGAAACGCAATCGGAATACTCGAGGTGTTGGAACTTACCAAACTTCCTGGCTTTCTGTACTTTTCGACTTTTTCAAAAATCATTTTTTTGATGTCGAGACGTTCCACAACCACCTCAATTATCCAATCAGCTTCATTAATATTCTCAAAGTGATCTTCAAAATTTCCTACAGAAATCCTGCTGGAATAACTTTTTTTATAAAGCGGTGCCGGTTTGGACTTAATGGATTTGTCCAGTGCAGTCTGGGCTACACTGTTTCTTAATTTGGAATTATCTTTTTCGTCGGGAGAAAGGTTTGGAGGCAGTAGGTCTAGCATCAAAACTTTTAATCCGACATTGGCTAAATGACAAGCAATTCCTGACCCCATTACTCCGGAACCTAGAACCACTACATTTTTAATCTTGAAATGCATCATTGTATTTTTTTTCAAATATATCTAAATTTATTATGCGCGCATAATAAATTTTTACGATTTTTGCTCAATACACTGTGTTTGTTTTTTTTTACAAAAAAATAAATGATTATCTGTAACCATAAAAATCAAGCGCAGCTTAATATATTTGTTTAAATTAAATTAAAAATTATGAGCCAACAAGTTTTAGAACAATTTAAAAAACGAGCTGAAGATGCTGCTCCTCTTGAAGGAACACTAAAGTTTGTTGTTGACGGAAGTGCTATCTATATTGATGGGACAAGCGGAAGCAACACAGTTACTTTGGATGACAAAGAGGCTGACTGTTCCATTACGGTTACCGCAGAGGTACTCGAGCAATTACGAGATGGCGAACTCAACCCGATGATGGCTGTAATGAGTGGTAAGATCAAAATTGCAGGAGACATGGGACTCGCCATGAAGGTTCAATCATTAATGGGATAGATCAAATCGCAACCGTTTTTGAATTTCATTTAAAAACATAAACTGCAATTGAGCTGACCAATCGCATTGGGAAACTTTTTGATGATTTCTTCTTGGTGCCCTTTAAAATTAGTCGAGCCTTCCTGTTAAAAGTTCCAAGTTCTTTTGTTTAATTGGGTGCTTATAAATATTTGTATTTATTCCACATTAGATAAATTAAAATTAAAAATTTACTATGCGCGCATAATAAATTTTTATAAATTTGAAAAAAATAAAACATTACATAATGAAGATATTGGTTTGTATTAGTCATGTCCCTGACACTACGTCAAAAATTAATTTTGTTAATGAAGACACTGCTTTTGACACAAATGGCGTTCAATTTATAATCAATCCCAATGATGAATTTGGATTGACTCGTGCGATTTGGATGCAACAAAAGCAGCAAGCAGAAGTGACCGTCGTTACTGTTGGAGACATTAATTGTGAGCCTACGCTTAGAAAGTGTTTGGCAATTGGGGCAAATAAAGCCTTTCGGATTGACATGCAACCCACTGATGGCTTTCAAGTCGCTCAGGAGATTGCTGCGCTTTGTAAGAAAGAAAGTTATGATTTGATCATTGCAGGAAGAGAATCGATTGATTATAATGGTGCAATGGTTCCCGGGATGATTGCAGGACTATTGAACTATAACTTTGTCACCAATTGTACCGCTCTTGAGGTTGAAGGAAATCACGCAACGGCTTCCAGAGAAATAGACGGGGGTATTGAAAACGTTTCGTGTGAATTGCCTATGGTGATTGGAGCACAAAAAGGATTGGTGGAAGAAAAAGATTTAATTATTCCGAATATGAGGGGAATAATGCAAGCCAGACAAAAACCTTTGGAAGTTATTCCAGCAACTGATTCTGTGGCAAAATCTTCGATTTCAAAATTTGAAAAACCTGCACCCAAAGGAGCAGTAAAGCTCATTGATGCTGACAATATCGATTTATTAATAGACTTGTTACACAACGAAGCGAAAGTAATTTAAACTCAAAATATATTCCTATGGCAATTGTAATTTATGCAGAATCGGAAAATGGAAAATTTAAAAAAACAGCTTTTGAACTTGCTTCTTATGGGAGGGCAATTGCTGACCAATCAGGGACTCCACTCTTGGCAGTCACAATAAATCAAGATGATACGGAGGAACTTGCACGATATGGTGTTGATAAGGTCATAAAAGTAAATGATGCAGCTTTTGAAGAATTTACTGCCCAGAGTTATGCGAAAGTAGTTTCAACCATCGCCAAAGAAAACAATGCGAACATTGTTGTTTTAAGTTCAAGTGCTAATGCTAAATACATCGCTCCATTGGTTGCGGTTTCGCTTTCGGCGGGCTACGCCTCTAATGTTGTTGCGCTTCCTGATTCACTATCGCCTTTGACTTTGAAAAGGTCCTGTTTTACAAACAAGGCTTTCAATACGACTTCACTTGTTGCGGGGGTTAACATCATTGGGCTTTCAAATAATTCTTATGGAATTAAGGAGAATCCCTCTTCAGCTATGGAGACTGCAGACTCTAGTGTATCATTGAGCGCTTCTTCCTTAAAAGTTGAAAATATTGATAAGGTTGTTGGAAAAGTTACCATCGCTGATGCGGATGTTGTTGTCTCAGGAGGACGCGGTTTGAAAGGGCCTGAAAACTGGCATTTGATTGAAGACTTGGCAGAAACACTTGGTGCAGCAACAGCATGCTCTAAGCCTGTCTCTGATATGGGATGGCGACCGCACAGTGAACACGTGGGTCAAACGGGTAAACCAGTGGCTTCTAATCTTTATATTGCCATTGGTGTGTCTGGCGCAATACAGCACCTTGCGGGAATTAATTCTTCTAAAGTTAAAGTGGTAGTCAACATCGATCCTGAAGCACCGTTTTTCAAAGCTGCAGATTATGGAATTGTCGGAGATGCCTTTGAGGTGGTTCCTCAGCTTATCGAAAAACTAAGAGCCTTTAAAAGCTCTTAGTAAATTTCAATTTAGCTTATTACAAAATAAGTCATTTATTTAAGAATAAATAACTTGGTATTGGTTTCCTTGGAGTTTAATCCACTTGGATCGAGGCTTAATAGCATGTTCTTGAAGAAGGTTGCCTCCGAAAGAGATATAAAAAGTCGTATGGATTTTAATTTAGTTTAAAACGAATGTAGCTTTTCTTTTTGTTGTAGAATCTGTTCCAATAAAAATATTAAAATCACCTTCTTCGGATTCCCAAGTATTATTAGCGCTATAAAACTGAAGCATTTTTTCGTCTATAGTAAAGGTTATTCTTTTAGTTTCACCTGGTTTAAGTGAAACCAATTCAAATCCTTTTAATTCACGTATCGGCCTAACTACATTTGCAAAGGGATCTTGAAGGTATAATTGTACTACTTCTTTTCCTTCCACTTCTCCGATATTAGTTAACAACACTGAAGCCTCTATAACACTCTCAGTATTCATTTCTGATGCACTAAGCTCTATGTCTGAATAACTGAAGGATGTATAGCTTAACCCATGTCCAAAGGGGTAAAGGGCTGTGTGTTTTTCATCCCCATAGTGAGACCAAAACACACTTCCTTGTTCCTCTCCATCAGCACCAGGACGCCCAGTGCTCTTTATGTTGTAATATAACGGCATTTGACCTACGTTTCTAGGAAAACTCATTGGTAACTTTCCTCCAGGATTATAATCACCATAAAGAACTTGTGCAATAGCATTACCACTTTGAGTTCCTAAGTGCCAAGCTTCTACAATAGCGGGTAAATGTTCAGAAGCCCAATTAAGAATTAATGGCCTTCCGTTCATTAGAACAAGTACAATGTTTGGGTTAACAGCATAAATCTCTTCAAGTAGCTCTTGTTGAAGTCCTGGTAAATCTAAATTAGCTCTACTTCGACCTTCTCCAGATTGAAAACCATATTCACCTAAAACCATAACAACTAGATCTGCTCTTACAGCTGCTTTTTTGGCGGCAACAAAACCAGTTCTGTCTGTTTCGTTTATTGATACTTCTTCATGAAAACCAGCTGGTATTTTATTTAGAAGTTTGACTCCCTGTTGATGTTCAATGTCATTTCCTCTGAAGGCTTGTAAGCCTTCCAGTACAGAAATTGCAGTATTGTCATCGGCTCCAATTCTCCAGTTACCAAGAGGACTGTTTTTGTCGGCAGCCAAGGGCCCTATTAGAGCAATGCGTTGTCCTTTTTTCTTTAAGGGAAGTATTTTATCTTCGTTTTTAAGCAGTACGATTGACTTTTTAGCCATATCCAAAACACCGTCCATCATTTCTTTGGAACTAGTAACTTCTTTTTCGCGAGCTTCATCTAAGTAACGATAAGGGTCATCGAATAAGCCTAATTCATATTTTACCTTTAAAATTCTTCTAACAGCATCGTCAATATCTACTAATTTTACTTTACCTTCCTTTAATAAGCCCTCCAGTTCTTCAAAGTAGACATAAGACTCCATGTCCATATCAGAACCAGCATTTAAGGCTAATTCACCTGCATGTTTTCTATCTTTAGCGTATCCATGATCCATCATTTCACGAAGAGATCCCCAGTCAGAAACTACAAACCCTTTAAAGTCCCATTCTTTTTTAAGAACATCACGTTGCAAGTATTTATCTGCTGTTGCAGGAATACCGTTTAGATCGTTAAATGAATTCATGAATGTTTTAACCCCAGCTTCGGCAGCAGCTTTGAATGGAGGCAATACGATGTTATGAAGTGTACTTAAACCAATATCTACGGTGTTGTAATCACGTCCACCTTCAGAAAAACCATAGCCAGCAAAATGCTTAGCACATGCGGCAACAGTGTGAGGTAAAGAAAGATCATCTCCTTGAAAACCAAGAACGCGCGCAACGGCAATTTTACTCCCCAAATACGGATCTTCTCCTGCCCCCTCCATTACTCTGCCCCAGCGGGCATCTCGCGTAACGTCGACCATAGGAGCAAAGGTCCAGTTGATTCCTGCTGCAGCAGCTTCTTTTGCGCCAATTGCAGCTGAATTTTTAATAGCATCTAGATCCCAACTTGCAGATTCTGCAAGTGGAATTGGACTGATTGTCTTGTATCCATGAATTAAATCAAAACCTATGATTAGTGGAATACCTAGGCGTGATTTTTCAATAGCTACTTTTTGTACTTCTCGAACTTCTTTTACACCTCTTACATTTAACATAGAACCAACATAGCCTTCTGCCAAATGATTGTATTTTACTTGAGCATCTCCACCTTCAGGTACAGGACCGGTAACATTCCAAAAACCATTATATTGGTTCATTTGACCAATTTTTTCTTTTAACGTCATTTTTGCCAATAGCGTTTCAACTTTCGAGTCGGTTTCGCTTAGTTGAGGTTTTTGATTGCAAGAAATGAGACTCCCAATTAGGAGTATATATAAATAATATTTTTTTAACATTTTAATTTTTTAATTAAGCCTAACTCTAGCGGTATACTCTTACATAGTCGATTTCCATTTTGTTCTCTGTGAAATCACTAGGTATTTCTCCGCCCAGATCTCCACCCATGGCAACATTCAGTATGATGAATTGAGGTGCTGTATAAGGCCAATTTTGACTATTTTTTGTAGCAGGAATGTAGCTGTAAAACAGGTCGCCATCTACAGAAAACTCTATTCTTTCTGCATTCCAATTCATGGCATACACATGAAATTCTGATGTAGAATTAGGAACATCAGTTTCAGCAAAGTTTTCTGTATTCCCAGAACTTGAAAGGTTGTGTAAAGCAGATGATATTTTCCCTTTTTCCCAACCTTTTTGTTCCATAATATCAATTTCTCCACAAGCTGGCCATCCTACTGAGTTGAAGTTTACTCCTAACATCCAAATCGCAGGCCATGTACCAGCAGATGCTGGTAATTTAGCTCGTACTTCGACCTTCCCATAGGTGAAGCTATATTTTCCTTGAGATTTTAATCTACTAGAAGTATAGCTTGAACCTTCATAGGATTCTTTTCTTGCGATTATTTTTAATAATCCGTCTTCTACAATTACATTATTTTCTCTTTGGGTATAATATTGGTCTTCACCATTTCCCCATCCACCAGCGCCAATATCATAGCCCCAATTGGAATTATTTGGAGCACCATCGGTATTAAATTCATCAAACCAAACCAACGTATTGTTTCCGTCAATCAAGCTTACATTATCATTAATGTTATTGATAATGTTTTGCATTTCGGTTAAGGTTTTGGGAGCAGGCCTTGCTGTAGCGATTGCTTTTTCGTAAGCTGTTTGACTTCCACCTGCATTTTGTATGCCTGATTGAACAAGTGACTCTAGAGTAGGAGTACCTCCTTCTGGCGGATTGTCCGATTCTGCAATTATTTGTTCAATTCGTTGACTAACACTCATTATTTTTTCATCTGAAGTGCATGAAATTGAGATTAAAAGAGCGAATAAGCTTAGAATAGTAGGGGTGTGTTTTTTCATTTTTACCGTATTAATGGTACTGTTATAGTTATATTTTTAATTTGAAATTATAAAGGTTTTGTTTTAATATTATTTAGATAGATTTTGACTCAAACCTATTTGTCAATCAAAATTAGGAACTAAGTAAGATCATAATTTTTACAGGCATATTAAGTTGTAAGCTTTGTTATTCTAAATGAATAAAAGAATCATATTAATTCAAACTTCTTTTAAAAAAATACATTTTGTTTGTTTTTACACAATTTGATAAGAATTTGTGTATTTGTTTCTTTTAAAAAAAAAATACTCGCACCAAGACGGCGCGAGTATTTTTATAATTATTTAGTAAAAATAAAGGTTGTCAATATAAAGAACTTCAGAACCGGATCCACCGTCCCAAACCAATTGACCGATTTTTCCATCAGTTGTTATGTTTTCAACATCACTAAGTGAAACTGTAACTGTAGTCCAAGTTTCTAGTACAGGCGCTGATATAGTTATAATTCCTTCAGGTTTAGGGTCAAGATCAACATTAACACCAAAGTCAACTAATTTCAACTTGAGTGTAGCTAAGTTCGGAGTCCAGTAATCAAAAGTAACCGTAGTTACAGCTGTTAAATCTACCTTATTTGAACCGAAATCTATTCCTGAAAAATTTAATGCAGTGTATTTTCTTACGGTATTATTTGCAATTATTTCAGTTTCGGATGCTGTTGTTTGACCCCAACCTGGATTCCAGGTTGCTTCTAAATCAGTGTAAGCATCACTAAAAATCGAAAAAACATCACTAGAAGGTAGAGTTGGTTCACTAGGAGCAGTTGTTGGGGCCGTAACTACAGGACACCCATCAGTTCCAGTTCCACTAACAGTAGGGCAAGAATCCTCATAATCAAGTTTACCATCTCCATCAGTATCAGTTGTAGGTAACGAAGCACCTGCAGATCCTGATTTTGCAAAAGTCATGGTAAAAAATCCTGCTGGCTGAAACTCAATTTCGACTACCAATGTATTTTTATCATCAGAGATAGAAACTACATTGTAGATGATTTGTTCTTTTGCGTCAGCTGCAGTCTTTATTAAACTTAAATTGTAAAGTTTAGTAAGTCCTAAAAACGCTCCAACTCCGTTGATTGTTATTGTGTTCGCAACGTCATCATGATTCCAAGTAGCTGTTGCCGTTCCATCAAAAGGAGCTTGAGGAGTTCCACATTTTTCCGCATCAACACCATTTAAGTCTGGCTCAAGCCAAGTGCTCTCACCTACAACATTAGCGTAAGTTCCATCAGCATTAAATATAAATTGATCGTCAAATAAACAAGCTCTAGTTACTACATCAGCAAGAGAATTTTTAAACCATTCTCCAGACCCAATTGCAGGACCTACATTTATAGCTTCTGCTATGTGTTTAAACACCCAAGTCCCCTCTAAAACAGATGGAATTGGCTCATTAAAGTCTACCGCAACAATTTGTTCAGAAGTTGCGTTTATTGCATCAGTTGCAGAAGCAGTAACTACTATCGTGTAAGATGCATCGACTTCTGGATATGTATAAGAAACTCCAGGACCTGCAGTTACGGTTACATCATCAGAAGCATTTGTTCCGAAATCAACAGAATACGAAGTCCCACCTGTTGAAGATGGAGTAACAGTAACTACATTATTACCAGCACCGCTGACAACAGCTGTAAAAGATAAATTTGTAATAGTAACTGTTTCCTCGTCGTCACTACTACAAGCAATTGTAAGACTTAGTCCTAATAAAAGAAAAAGTCTTTTTGTTAAAAAATATTTCATAATTTTTGGTTTTAATTAATGTTTAGTTTTTGAACCATAGGGTTCCGGGTTATTCTCGTTGTTATTAATATCCTGTATTTTGCCCCCAACTCTCTCTGGCATTAGCTAAGTTTAGTTCAACTAAAGGGATTGGAAAAACTTCGTTTTTCCCAACAGTAAAATTTATTTTATATTCAATTTTTTGTTCGTCTGTTGATGGTTCTGAATCGATAAAAGCGTTATATGCAGCAAACGCTTCTTGCGCCTTACCTGTTCTTACTAGGTCAAAAAAGCGATGTCCTTCACCAGCTAACTCAAGGCGGCGTTCTTTGTAAATAGATTCTAGCAAATTGCTCTCACCGTTGTAAGGATATAAACGACTAGAACCGTTAAAAGCTCTTTGACGCACTTGATTTAGATAGTCAATCGCGTTTCCACCTCCAGTTTGAGCTTCTGCTTCTGCAGCCATCAACAGCACATCTGCATAGCGAATAGATCTATAATTATTTTGATAACTCACTGGATCAGAAGAAACAGTTGGTTCGTCCTTTAGAACTAAATATTTTTTATTAAAGTATCCTGAGTTTTCTCGACTCATTCCATAGTCCCCATTATTTGGAGCTAAAATAGTAACCCCTCTTCTTCGGTCAGAAGACTCATATTGTTGATATAGGTTTTTGGATATGATGTTAATTCCCCAACCCTCTTTATAAACGTTATTTGGAAAAGGGCTTCTTGGACCATTACTTTGAGGCATATAGTTACCGGCATTACAATACAAGCAATCCCAGTTATTTCCAACTACGCCCGTGTATTGAATTTCAAAAACAGATTCTGCAGAGTTTTCACCTGCAAATGTAAACAGGTTCGTGTAAGCACTACCTTGAACTAGAGAATAGACGCCGCTATCAATGACTTTGTTAAGTTCCGTTGAAGCAGCTTCATAGTTTTGATGGAATAAGTATATTTTCCCAAGCAACGCTTGCGCAGCACCCTTAGTAACTTTATAGGTTTCTGAAGGTGGTCTTGTCATGGGCAAATTAGGAATAGCTTCAATTAAATCTTCCTCCAACATCGAATAGATTTTATTTACACTTTCAACTCTATTGAAGTTGTATTGATCACCAAATAAAATTCTAGTATTTGCAATTCTTGAAGCACCTTCTCTATCTTCAAAAGCTAAAGGTACATTCCCAAAAAACTTTGAAAGCTCAAAAATAAAATAAGAACGTAAAAAATAAACCTGAGCAATTACTTCATCTTTACCTTCAAAATCAGTTTTATTTTCAAATTCTAAAACATAGTTAGCTCTGTTGTATCCTGCATACATCAGTTGCCATATTAGCTGGATTTGCTCATTATCTGCAGGGGAATGACTCATTTTGTCAATTCTCTGTAAGGTTGGCTGATCAAAGGTGTTTGGATCCCCGCCTGCAATAATATCGTCTGAGGCGGTGTGAGCTACCATTACATTAAACATCGTCGTTTGAAGCATGTCATATACTCCTATCAAAGCATCTTCGTATTCTTCTTCACTATTGAAATAATTTTCTGAATTAGGGGCAACAGGAATAATATCTACATAACTATCACAAGCAGCTACTGTAGTTACAAAAATGAAAAGTAATATTATTTTGTTCAGCTTTTTCATCATTTTAAAAGTTTAGATTCATTCCTAATAAAAATGTTTTTGAGACCGGGTAAAACCCTTTGTCAACTCCAGATCCAATGGGACCTCCACCTCCAACTGCAGAGGGGTCGTATCCTCTGTATTTTGTTAAGGTGAATAAATTGTTTCCGGAGGCATATAATCTCAGTTTTGTAAGTCTTATTTTAGAGATCAGCTTTTGGTTAAATGTATATCCTACTTGAATATTTTGAATTCGAATGTATGAGGCATCTTCTACAAAGTAGTCAGAGAAGTTATCATAGTTTACAGAAGAACCATTTACAGCGCGGGGAATCGTATTACTTTGGTTTGTAGTAGTCCATCTGTCTAAGACATAAGTTCCTTTGTTTGAGTATAAATTTTTACGCTCATAATCTCGAACCATATCGTTACCAATGGAAGCAAAAGCAGAAGCATTAAAATCAATATTCTTATAATTAAACCCTAAGTTCAATCCCATAGTAAGTTCAGGGATAGGATCACCGATATAAGTTTTGTCTTCAACTGTTATTTCTCCGTCTTGGTTTGTGTCTACAAACTTTAAGTCTCCAGGTTTGGTGTTTTTATGATATACCCCTGGATCGCCATTATTTGAAGCTGGTGCATTGACATTCAAAGCATTTATTTCCGCTTGATCTTGGTATATACCTTTAGTTTGATACCCATAGAAGTATCCAATAGGAAGGCCTGCTTCCATTCTAGAGGTCAATAAGTTTTCTCCTACTAAAAAAGACCCGCCCTCTAGAAAACCTTCTGTACTTCCAACAAACAGAACTTCGTTGTGAAGTGTGCTGAAATTATAACTCACATTTAATCTAAAATTGTTAGAAAGACTCTTATTATAACTCGCCAAAAACTCGAATCCTTTGTTTTCAACATCACCTGCGTTAATTACTGGAGGTGCTGAACCTGGTGCGGATGCACCTAATACTCCAGAAACATTTGCTTGAACAAGTAAGTCTTCAGTTTTTTTAGAAAATACATCTGCACTAATACTAAGATCGTTATTGAAAAATTTAAGGTCTACCCCTACATTAGCTGAAGTAGTGCTTTCCCAGCGAATTAATGGATTAGATAGCTTTCCAGTTGCTTTTCCTATTAAAACATCGTCGGCATCGCTTTCGTCGTTATTTGTGTAAATAGCTTGTCCATCTAATAAAGAAATGAAACGATTCAGTCCAATTCTGTCATTTCCTATAATTCCATAACTACCTCTTAATTTTAAATAGCTAACCACAGGATTATTCATTAAAAACTTTTCTTCTGACACATTCCACCCTATGGAAGCTGAAGGGAAAAACCCAAACTTATTAGCTGGACCGAACTTAGAAGAACCATCTCTACGAACAACAGCAGAAAACAAATACTTTTCTTTATAGTTGTACTGAACTCTTGAAAATAGGGAATAAAGCCTTGAAACGAATCTGTTGTTCCCAGCCTCTATTTGATCTTCGTTAAAACGAGGACGTATGTTTTCTGGCGGAACATACGCGAATAAAGCATCTTTGATGGTGTTGCGATTATTGATTAACCCTCGCCCCGATCTACCCGAAAAAAGACCTCTTGCTTCAATAATAGAAGTCCCAAGCAAAACAGTTAAGTTATGTGCTTCGTTAAATGTATCGTTATAAGTAATATAGTTTTCCCATTTGTAGTCGTCATAGAAGTCAATATTATCAGTCAATGAATTTCCATCATCCTTAATAACATTAGGATCATCTTCTATAGTACCCTGTTTTCCTGAGCCGTAATTAAACACAGGTCTAAAAATATCTGTAAGTACTGCGGCGTGATTGAATTGAAATTTGGTATCAAACTTAAGTCCCTCTATAGCTGTATAATCTATTCCAAAAGTTCCTGATATTTTATCTATTCTTGATTTGTCATAGGTGTTTTCAATAATAGCAATTGGATTTACAACCTCTCTAGCGGTAACTATAGTTTCGCCATAGCCATTACTGTCTGCGTCGGTGTTTCTAACCGATGTAAACGGGTCAATGTTCAGGGCGCTGTATAAAACAGAGCCAATACCACCTTCGGGCAAATTGTTTTTTGTGGAATTTGTATAGATACCAGTCATAGATAAATTCAAGTTATCCAACAATGCATATTGCAAACTTAATCTTGTAGTTGTTCTTTCGTATCCAGATTTATCTAAACCAACAACTCCTTCTTGGTTTATAAATGAAGCTCCAAATGAATAGCTTAATCTTTCTGTACCTCCGTTAAAACTCACATTAGTATTTTGAATTGGAGCCACTTCAAACACAGAATCCTGCCAATCAGTAATTGAATTGATTGGGTTTATAACATCGTTTTTATTGAAAACAAGCCTAGTGCTTTCAATAGGAATATACTTATCTATACCCCTTCCATTTACAGAGGCATCGTTTACAAGAGTGGCATAGTCGTATATGTCGTTTATTAAATCGACCTTTTTACTTGTTTCTTGAAAACCAATATAAGAATCAACGCTTACTTTTAATTTAGAATTTTTACGACCTGTCTTTGTTTCAATTAAAATAACACCATTAGCGGCAAGGACCCCGTATATACCTGCAGTTGAATCTTTTAATACATTAATGCTTTTGATGTCATTAGGATTTATAACAGACAAGTCCTCAATAATGTTTCCGTCAACCAAGATTAGCGGACGGCTATCACCGTTAGTGGAAATTCCACGGATTCGAATATTCAAACTACTACCTGGAGAACCAGATGCAGAGGTAATATTAACTCCAGAAACTTGACCTTGAAGTGCTTGTTCAATTCGCACGGGATTAAGTTTTTCAATAGCTTTCGAATCAAGTACAGATACAGCTCCAGTTACTTCCTTTTTAGTCTGAGTTCCATAACCAATAACTACAACCTCTTGAAGTGTAGCAGTATCTGATCGTAAAGTAATTATAATAGAAGTTTGATCACCAATAACCACTTCTTGAGACTCGAATCCCAAATAGGTGTATCGAAGCACATCTCCTATTTCTGTTGTAATTTGGTAATTTCCGTCAAAATCAGAAGTGGTTCCCGCTTTCTTTCCTTTTATCAAAATGTTTGCACCTACTATAGGGAAGTCATCATCTAAAGAAATTATTGTTCCTGAAATTTGAATTTGCTGAGCGGATATTGTTGTGGTCACAAGCAATACAACGACAATAAAAATTCTAAAAATTATCATGGAAATATATTGTGATTACAATTCATTTTTAATACTTGAGTTTTTGAAAAAATTTAATAATATTATACATTATAAAACAATATAAATTTAGTTAAAAAGAGGTTTAAATACATATAATGAAACTATACAAAAACTCAACTTCATAAAAATAAATAGTTTTTTCATACTTATATTGTTAAGAGGTAAAATTATGTTATAAATATTTGAATTACAATTATTTATGTTAAATGATTAAGGCTATAAACATGGATAGAGTATAGTTTAAGTAGAGTATTTTTAGGAAGTAATATGCCTTTACAAAGTCATTATATAATCTACAATTCTTATTTCTCGAGAGAGGTTCATCTTTTTCCTGAGGCGATATCGTTTAATTTCTACACTATGAACAGAGATATTAAGTAAAGGCGCAATTTCTTTAGAAGAAAGGTTCAATCGCAAGAAAGCACAAAGTTTTAGATCATTATTTGTAAGCTCTTGATGTTTGGCTTTAATTTCTTTAAAAAAGTCTTTATCTGCGTTATTAAACGCATCTTCAAAATACTGCCAATCATCATTATTTTTTAAATTTTTGTTAATTTTTTTGATCAGTTGACCCACTTTCGTTAGAGATTCCATGTCGGTCAAATCTTTCTTTATCTTGTTGAGGAATTCATTTCTTTTTAAAGTACTCATCGTTGCGATTGCAATTTCCCTGTTTTTACTCTCAATGTCATTTTGCAACTGTTCATTCCTCACCTTCATGAGTTCTCGCTGATTGCCAAGCTCGATTAATTCTAATTTTCTAATATTTACTTCAATAAGTTTATTTTGCTGTCTTTTATAATAAAAAACATAAATCTTATTTACCAAGAAGATTGAGGTAAGAAATAAAATAAAATAAATAAAATACATCTCATTAGAAAAATACCATGGCGGAAGGACAGAAATTTTTTTAGAACTAATACTTTTTGAAATTTCGTTTCTGACTTTAGTGCGTGCTTTCAAAAAATACTCTCCAGTTGGCAAGTTGTTTAAGGCCAATCCTGCACTAGATGTCCAAGGCCTCCAATCTTGATCAAAACCAACTAGCATCAACTGATACATAACCTTATCATACTTTTGATAATTAAATGATGAAATAAAAAATTTAATATTATTGTTTTCAGTATTTAAAGTTAATTCTTGATTTAAAGGCAGATAAGTTTGATCATTAGATTTATCGGTCACTCTGATTTTTTCAAAACTTACAATAGGTCTTGCTTTTTTTATTTTCCCTAAGTCAACTAATAAATACCCTGTATTAGATCCTAAAAGATATTTAGATCCTTTATGTTTCGCAACATGTTCAAACCCTAAAACATTGTTTGCAGTGTTCTTTTCAAAATAAAAGGATTTAAATTTAAATTCATCTGAAAATATATCTTTGAATAGGTAATGAATTTTACTGTTTGAAAACATCCAAAAATTTCCATTATCGTCATTTATCATTTTGCCAGACAAATAATTACTAACTCCAATTTCATTGGACAGAGCCAGGTCTTTAAAAAACTTAAAGTCCTGTTTGTCATATCTAAATACACCATCCGGATTATTATAAAAAATCTCTGAGTCAAATGATGCCATAGAAGCATTATTTCCTTTTTTTACTGATTCTTCAAGTCCTTTTTCTTTTACTATTGTTAGTTCAGCGTCTGTTTTTAGACTAAATACACCTTTATATTCATGACTAACAAGAATTAATGAATCATTTACAAACTCAATAAATCTTGAAGAAATATCAAACCCTTTCAATTTATTTCTTATCCTCCAATTATTATTAATTTTATTAAGAACAAAAATTCCTTTATAATTCCCCTGTAACAAGATAGAGTTATCTGTTGGATGCTTTTTAAAGATCCAAGTACCAGGTTTATCAGCAATTTTAATTGCAGTGTTGGAATCAATATAAAAAGTACCTAGGTCATGTCCGCAGAGCAGTTGACCGTCAATAACATCAAGAGTCCAAACTTGACCTTCCGTACCATTAATTAGTGAAAATCCTGAGGAAGCTTTATTGTTTTTAATAAATAGTCCATGATTAGTTCCTAAATAAAAGTTGTTCTCATGAATAATTGAGGTATATACCGCACCTATCTTTCCAAAAAAATCATTAAATTCTAGAATAGGTGAATCTGCATTAACACAATCAATTCCGTTATCAAGACCCAACCATATATTATGATTTTTATCCTCAAAAACTGATAAGATTGTATTGTTTGAAATACCATTCGTTTTGTTTAATTTTAAAATCATTTTTCCAGATTTATCAAGCCATATCAAACCGTCCGAAATAGTCCCTAGAGCAAAGCTTCCATCAGAAAGCATAATTGCACTGTAAAGTTTATGGTTCTTAAAAATGAAATCACCTTTAATTTTCCATTTAACAATTTTATTTCCCTTTAAATAAAAAAATCCAGACTTATCTGTTAATATTAGAAGTTCTCCTTTGATTTTAAAAAGCCCAATAATAACTTGATTTTTCAACCTTTCATCCTGACAAAGCAAATATGGCTTCCCACTTCTGATTTCTATCAGACCCCTTCCACTTAACTGATAAAAAATCTGATTATCAACTTTAAACGACTTAAGTAGGGTTCCACCTGCCTCAAGAAATTGGACTTCACTGGAATCTTCCTCTATAATTATAAAGCGACTCAAGGACTGGAAAATAATCTTACCGTTGTAATCAATTATGTTCCAAAACTGTTCATCTTCAAGTATATTAATATCTAATCTTTTAGATAGAGAAGTATATTTTAAGTTTCCTATTTCTGTGTTTTCCCAATATCCAAAATCCATATAAGTTCCAATATAAATTCTATCGCCAATAACTTTCACAGAACGAATTATTGACTCATTTGGACTAGGGTTAAGCTCCCATTGGGATCCATTAAATGTTAATAAGCCTTTATTATTTGCAGAGTAAATCTTTCCCTGGCTGTCTTGAGATATCATCCAATTTTGATTTCCAGCACCACTTTGCTGAATATCGTATTGTTTTATTGGGGGGATTTCTTGTGAAAAAGAAATCCACATAGAAAAAAACAAGAGTAATGAAAAAAAATTTCTCAACATGAAAAACTAATTAGTTTGTATTTTAAAATTCTGTATAATCAAATATTAGATTAAAAACTTAATAAAAATACAACTAAATAAATTCATCTAAAGTGTTTCATACAATGACATTTGAACTGTCGCAAGAATTGACTTCTATGTCAACCAAAGAAAATAATTTTAAATTGAAAATTTGGGAGACGGAACTTCGATTGAATCATTCTTATTTTTTAGAACCCCCAACGGTTCTAATGTCATACTTGATTTTAAAAACCGTATATCTCGGCTGAATAACATAGGAACGAGTAGAAGAATAGAACTGATTAAAACTATCTCGGTTTATTTGCCGATCATCAAGAAGATTCGTAACCCCAACTCCAAACTCCCATTGAGATCCGCTTTTGGCATACACCAAATCTGCTTCCAAAAAACGATATTCGTTTAAGATCTGCTGTTCATTTCTGTAGTAATTATAAGTGTATTTTGCATTAAAAACAAAACCTTTTGCAAAATAGGCATCTACTCTTGCATAGGGAGAATCTGTGTAAAAAACATTGTTGTTTTCCCCTGTTTTGTATTCCCTCTTATTAAAAGAATATCCAATTTCGATGTTTGGCTTTGTTCTGAAATTGGTAGCAATGTTAAATCTATAGCTTTGGTTAAAGCTACTCGACTCTGTTGGAAACCCATTGATCAGATTATTAAAATCACTGTAATTAAAATTAATGTTTAGCCCACTTTTGAAATTTTTAAATCTTTTATCTATCCTGCCATTTGCAGCATAATTAGTTCGAGGGAAATTAGAGTTTGAAGCAGTATTTACACTGTTGATCCCATTGATATTGGAAGTGTTTTGGATCGCATCGTCTCTTTCGGAATAACTTAAATTTGCAAAAATATTGGTGAAATTGAAAATATTTATACTCTGATAGTTAAGATTAAAGACATCAAAACTTGCCGCTTCAAGATTAGGATTCCCTTGGAAGAAAGAGTTGTAATTTCTAAAAATATAACCTTCTGCCAAGTTATTTACGTCCGTAAATTGACGAGTTGATCGATATATTAAACGCAAGGTCTCAGAAGCTTTAAACTTCACCAAGACCCTAAAATCTGGTCTAAAAAAAGCAAAGTCATTTGAAACAACTTTTCCCAGTTGATTGGTTGCTGTTTTATAGGAGTGCAATGTAACTCCTGGGTCAAAGGTGAAAATCCCAGTGATGAAACGGTAGTGCATCGCTGCATAAGTATCCTGAAATATAAAATTCACTTGATTCCTTAAGCTTGCTTCATTAAAATAATTTATAGATTGATTGTCATAAATCTGAAAAATACTTGAATTAAAATCTTGATTCACATTCGTTATTCCAAAAGTGAAATTAAGATTTGATTTTGGCGTAAGAATATAAAAGTAGTCCAGCTTCCCTTCAAGTTTTTTGGTTTTGGTCTCTCGATTTTGATTGATATTAAAACGAGATTGATTGGTGTTTAAAGGCAAAATATTAACGAAAGGCTGGACTCCCCTTGCTGCACTATAAAATGGATCTTCGCTTTGAGACAGGTGTTGTGCCTCAAAAGAAAAAATGTGATCTTCATTTAGGGTATAATAAGCCTTTAACTCTTGATTTACAGAGAATGGATTCTGAGTTTTCAGCTCATCAATCTGATCCGTAACCTGATTCGTTCCTCTACCTGAAATTGATGTTAAATCTGTCAATTCATTCTGCCTAGAAGACTTAATTAACAGATTGTATTCCGTTTGTAAATTTTCATTGGGTTGAAATTTTGTGGTAAACTTATAGAGTTGCTGTTCGTTTTCTTGGAAAATAAAATCTGAGGTTTCTTCTACAGCGTCTGAAGCCGTGTAAGTTCTGGTTACATTATTTTCAAGTTGATTTTTTGTTTTTGCCAAGATTAGAAAACCACTTATTTCCCAAGCCTCATTTGGAGAAACACTAAAATTATAGGCGCCCAATTGAGCATCGATTGATTTTGCTCGATTGTTTTGTAAGTTTGAAAGCCCAGCATCATCCGAATTGATGTCTATCGAAGTTCCTGTTCTGGCATTAAGATTTCCGAATCCTCCTCCGAATTTATAAAAATCTCTCCTAGAAAGCGGTGGATCGCCAATATTATTCGAATTACCCAGTAAACTCATGCTCAAATCTTTGGCGTAATAAAATAATTTTGGGGCAACAATAAAACGATCGTCGTTTCCAGCTCCTGCTGTTATTTCTCCAAACCAAAACTTGTCTTTTCCAGACTTTAAACTAATATTAATCGCAATATTATCCTCATTGTTGGTAACACTTCTTAATTGATCCACCTCTGAAAAATTTCGCAACACCTGTACCTTGCCAACCACATTAGCAGGAAGATTTTGAGTTGCTAATTTCGAGTCTCCATCAAAAAAATCTTTCCCCTCTACAGTGATTTTCGTCACCTCTTTCCCCTCTACCTCAATTCTTCCATCGTCATTAATTTCGATCCCTGGCATGTTTTTTAAAACATCTCCTAACTTCCTCTCAGTTCCCGTGTTAAATGAATCCGCATTGTAGATGATGGTGTCTCCCTTTATTGTTACCGGCATTTCGTAGACCAACTCTACCTCATCCAGAGCTTCCGATTGTTGTTCTAGTTTGAAGTCTTTTTTAAAATCTGCTGTTTTGTTTAAAACAAAAGCGATTTGCTGAAAACCAATGAACGAAATTTTGATATCATAATCCGTATCTTTCTTGAGGGTTAATCTAAAATACCCTGAGTCATTAGAAATTCCAAAGCCATCAAGTACTTGGGTGTTTTTTTCAACAGCGATGATGTTGGCTCCCAATATTGTGTTGCCAAAAGCATCCGTAATTACTCCTTCAAAATCTATACTTTGGGAAAATGAAAAAGAAAAAAAAGCAAGAAATATAATTGTAAATACTGGCTTGAGTTTCATGTTTAATTTTGAATTCTGATTCGGTTACCTCCTCCTTGTCTTCTGCCCCTTCCAAACTGTTCCCTCATCTCTTTGATCTTATCTTCTTGAATTTTCTTAAACTCTTCGTTGTTGACTACAGTCCCTTTTTTAGGTGCCTTGATCTTTATCTTTTCTTTGGGATTGAGAACAACTTTCGTACATAAGATTGTTCTGTTATCATCGCTAACCTCTAGAATTAAACCTGGTAATCCGCTATAAAAACTAGGGCCTGTTGCCACTGGGATTTCGGGAGTAAACCAAGCACTCAGGGTCGTTGTTTTGGTTTTCTTAGGCACATCCTTATTCTCTGACGCTCTTTGTGAAGACCTACCGAATTGAATTGCCCTCACTTCAGACTCTACTTCTTGAGTTGCATTATAACAAGTGTAAACACCAATTTTTTTTGTCTGCCCTGTCATTGTCCATTTACTTTTAGTCAGGGTGTCTTTAATTAAAAATGTTTTACCTAAAAGCTCTTGTTTCCTTATAAAAGCATTGGACAGAATGTCTCTATATACGGTTCCTTCATTTGAACCTAAAGAGGAAAACACACTCCACCTTTGATTCCCCCCAGTAGGTTCTAATTCAACTTCTTCTTTACAAAGAGAGGAGGTTGTGTTGAAATCTAAAACATAATTTTTCTCTGAGTTTGACTTCATTCTTGACAGTACTCGCTCCCTTCTTTCTGGGGGTATGTTTTTAATAAAATCGGTATTTAAAATTGTCTTAGACATGTAGTAAGCTTTGCCCTGAAACTCTTGAGCGGTTATTGAAAAGGGAATAACAAAAAAGAATAAAATTATTTTTTTCATAACAGTTTGATTTGAGTTAAGTTAGTCTTATATAGACCCTAAGACTCGTGAAAAGTTTAATATTAAAATATTTCATGTTTAGCAATATCTAAAAGACATTATAATGTTTTTGTTATATTCGAATAAATATTATTTAAAATGAAGTCGGAAAAAAACAACAAACAAGGGAATAACAATCGAAGAGATTTTATTAAAAAAACTGGGGTTTCCCTAGGGGCTATGATCTTTATACCAAGTCATGTGCTCTTTTCTAAGAAAGAAGTTAGAGATGCCGCTGGTCAAATAATTCAAAAAGCGGTAGTTGCACCCAGCGATAAAGTGAATCTTGCTTGTTGTGGAATCGGAAATAGAGGTAGTGCCGTAATTCGTGACCTTTATGCAACAGGTGCAGCAAATGTTGTAGCATTGTGTGACGTCAATTTGGACGGTGAAAAACCTCAAAAATCTTTAAGCGCGCACCCGAATGCCTCTCGTTATACTGACTTTAGAAAAATGTTTGAAGAAATGGAAGGAAAAATAGATGCTGTGAGTGTCGGTACTCCTGATTTTTCTCACTTTCCGATCACCATCCTGGCGATGTCACTTGGAAAACACGTTTATGTTGAAAAACCGTTAACGCGAACTTTTCAAGAATCTGAGTTACTAATAAAGGCTGCAAAAAAATATGGCGTTGCTACCCAAATGGGAAATCAAGGGCATTGTCAAGATAATTATTATCAATTCAAATCTTGGGTTGAAAATGGAGTCATCAAGGACGTAACCAAGATCACTGCCCACATGAATGGAAAAAGACGTTGGCATGGTTGGGACACCAACATGAAGGCTTTTCCAAAAGGACAAAAACTACCAAAAAACTTCGACTGGGACACTTGGTTAATGGCTTATCCGGATCACGACTACCATCCTGACCTGATCGATGGTCAGTGGAGGTGTTGGTACGAATATGGCAATGGAGCTCTTGGGGACTGGGGCGCTCATGTAATGGATGGATTTCATCAATTTCTCGACCTTGGACTTCCAAGTAAAATAAAACCGATAGGACTCACAGGTCATAATAATCTCTTTTATCCTACCTCTTCTACTCTTGAATTTGACTTTCCAAAAAGAGGAGAAATGCCTGAGGTTAAAGTCACTTGGTATGACGGAACTGACAATATTCCCGAAGTACCCGAAAATTATGGTGATATTGAAATTGACAAAACTGCAAAGACTAAAAAGGGAATGGTTCAACCCAAAGGGCTGAGAGCTGGGAAGGTTATCTATGGTAAAGACCTCACCTTTAAAGGAGGTTCTCACCACAGAACCCTCTCTGTGATTCCAACCGAGAATGGAAAAGATATTAAGAAGGATGATTTGCCTGAGTATTTTAAGAGTGACACCAATCACTTTATGAATTTCATGAACGCTTCCAGAGGAATGGAAAAATGTTTGTCTCCTTTTGAAGTTTCAGCGCCACTTAGTCAATTATTTTGTCTTGGTACCATTGCGCAACAAGTCAATGAACCCTTAGAATTTGACAGAGAAACAAAAACAATAACCAACAATACTATTGCCAATAATTTACTTAAAGGTCCTGCTCCTAGAAAAGGATGGGAAGAATTTTACAAACTGGTTTAATGCCAAAAAATAATTCTCTCCAACACCTTTTTCAGCTCAATTTTGCGGTGTTGCTCATCAGCACCTCGGGAACACTGGGGAGGTACATTGACCTGCCCGTACCAGTTATAATAGCCTCTAGGGCATTAATTGGTGGCTTTGCTTTGTATTGTTTTTGCAAATGGAAAAAGTTCAGTTTTATAATAAAAAAAGAAGACAGGAAAGTTGTTTTTATAAGCGGGGTATTGATGGGCATTCACTGGATCACTTATTTCTATTCGCTCAAACTTTCTAATGTGGCCATCGGAATGCTTTCCGTATTTACTTATCCTGTAATCACCTCTTTTTTGGAACCTATAATCCTTAAAAGTAAATTTGACAAATCAAATATCTTTTTAGGTCTGCTGGTTTTGATCGGTATCTATTTTCTCGTTCCAGAATTTAGTTTCAAAAACACTCATTTAAAAGCCATCGGATTTGGAGTCTTTTCGGCCTTGTGTTATTCTATTCGCAATGTCTTGATGAAAGCTAAAGTTAAAGCCTATGAAGGCTCAATCTTGATGTCTTATCAATTGATTGTTGTCTCTGTTTTATTGATCCCAACCTTTTTTGTTTTTGACACCTCAGGGTTTCAAGAGGCACTCCCAGCAGTTTTAATTTTATCTCTTTTAACCACAGCAACCGGACACACCCTTTTCCTTTATAGTTTTAAAAATTTTTCAATAACTGCGGCCAGTATCATCAGCAGTATTCAGCCTGTTTATGGCATCTTAATCGGCATGCTTGTTTTAAAAGAATTTCCAGAAAAGACAACTATTATTGGAGGATTGATTATATTAAGTTCTGTCGTAATTGAAAGTGTAAGAACTTATCGTAAATAAATTAAAAAAAATGAAATCTGTTTTATATTCAACTCTATTGCTAGTGCTTGTTGGTTGTAGCTTTTCTGAACAAAAACCAAATTTTCTTTTCATTGTTGTTGATGATTTGGGCAATCATGATCTCAGCGTAACGGGGAGTAATTATTACGAAACCCCAAACATTGATCGGATCGCGGATGAAGGTTTTATTTTTACAAATGGGTATGCTGGCGCTTCTGTTTGCAGTCCATCTCGCGCGAGTTTATTGACTGGGTTTTACCCAACAGTTCACGGGATTACAGATTGGATTGGTGCGAAATATGGAACCGACTGGAGGTCTGTTGGAAGACACACAAAGTTATTACCAAGTGATTATGTGAAACACCTCCCGCACGAAATGACTACGCTCCCTGAGGCTTTAAAAGAAAATGGATACAAAACTTTTTTTTCTGGGAAATGGCATTTGGGATCTAAAGATGAAAAGTCACTTCCAACTGATCATGGTTTTGACATTAATATCGGTGGTTTTCGAAAAGGAAGCCCCGCTTCAGGGAGGTATTTTTCTCCCTTTAATAACCCCTACATAGAAGACCAACCAGAAGAGGCCGGAATGAGTTTGTCGATGAAGCTGGCCAAGGAAACTTCAAGTTTTATAAGTACTAATAAAGACAAACCCTTTCTTGCCTATCTTTCCTTTTATGCGGTACATTCCCCCATTCAAACCACACAAGAGAGGTGGGAAAAGTATAGAAAGAAAGCTGAAAATCAAGGTATTTCTGAAGAGGGATTCAAAATGGAACGTAGACTCCCCATCCGAATCAAACAGGACAACCCAGTCTATGCTGGCTTAATCGAACAGACAGATGAAGCGGTAGGACAGGTTCTCAATACCCTAGATGAACTCAACTTGGAAGACAATACGATAGTGGTTTTTGTGTCAGACAATGGAGGGGTCGCCGCTGGAGACAATTTCTCTACCAGCAATCGTCCCTTGAGAGGTGGAAAAGGTTATCAATGGGAAGCAGGAACACGCGTTCCTTTTTTTATTAAAGCGCCTCAACTAAATGGTCTCGGTAAAAAAATTGATACTGCTGTTTCAGGAATGGACTTATTTCCAACTTTATTGGAACTGGCAGGCATAGAGAGTACTTTGGATATCGATGGGAAAAGCCTAGTGCCATTATTAAAAAATGAACCTTTTATGGACAGACCTTTATTTTGGCATTATCCGCATTATGGAAACCAAGGGGGTGATCCCAGTTCGATTATTCGAGAAGGAAAATGGAAACTTATTAAATACTGGGAAACTGGGTTTTACGAGTTGTATGACTTAAATAAAGATATCGGAGAAAGAGATGACATCATTTTAGATAACCCCAGGATTGCGACAGATTTAATAAAAAAACTTGATCAATGGTTAGAAGCTACACAGGCTAAAATCCCTGTTGTTGACCCAATGCATGATCCTAAAAAAGAGAGAGAATGGCTGGAAGGATACAAGTTAAAATTGAAAGAAAAACTAGAAGAAAAAAGATCCTTCATGCTTGACAAAGAATACGTCCCAAATAAAGATTGGTGGGGAACTGCCGCGAAAGACTAGAAAAATTTAGTTTAAATGTAAATTCGAAAATTGGATGTACTGGTCCCAATCGTAAGCTGTCACATTGTGTTTTCCTTCCCTTAAATGATATCCAATCATGTTGTGAATGGGAGTGTTAACAGCAGGTTGGTGATCAACTTCAATGCCCTTTTCCCCATAAAGCTCATAAACTGACGTAGCTGCTTTTGCGCTTAAAAACTCACCTTTGGGGTCTGCCCAAGGATCGAGACTGGCACTTGCGACGTAAACAGGTCTGGGGGCAATCAAGGCAATTAACATGTGCTGATCAATTGGCAAAGCCGATTCATTTTCATTGTACTGATGGAAGTTTTTTGCAAACCAATGGGGAAAATTGGTGTTAATGTCAGAAACTTTTTCACCAAATCTTCGCCGAGAAAGTGCAGCACCACCACAACCCGAATTGTTTGAAATTACGATACTAAATCGGGGATCTGAAGCACCAGCCCAGAGGGCCGTTTTACCCAATCTTGAATGTCCAAAAAGAATAACGCTATTTTCATCGACAAAAGTTTCCGTTTCGAAATAATCCATCACCCGAGACATTCCCCAAGCCCAAGCCGCTAATGATCCCCATTGGTGAGGTTCGGGATTTGTTTGATTTTCTTCATAAAAAAGGGCGTGAATTCCGTCTGAAAAATCGTTTTTATCTGGATCAACATCCCCATAGTCTAGGGTTACAAGACCGTAACCTGCTGCAACAATCTTATCCGCTTGCCACCTAGAGTTTCTTTTTCCTCTAGAATCGGGCTTTAACCTAGCCAATTCGTTAGGGCTTAGTTGCCCAACTGTTTTGCCACTTATCAAAATTGCAGGATCAGCATGAACAGCATGATTTCCGGTAAAATTATATCCCAAGAAAACAGGAGCATTTTTAACCCTTTTGGGGAGGTACATCAGAACGATCATTACTATTGATTTTGATCCCTTTTTAAAATGTAAGGCAACTTGTTTTCGTATGGCTTTATTTCCCAAAGCTACCTCGCTATAATCTAAAACTACTGCTTTATGAAAAGTTAATTTTCCCGGTACTTTTCCATATACCTGATTTGTAAAAAGCTCAAGTATCTCCGGTCGGCGAATTTGCTCCCAAGTTTCTTTGGTGTTAATCTGACTTCCATTTTCGGAAATCAAGAGTTCTGGAAGGTTAAATTTCGGAACCAATGCTTCTGTCTTAATTGTTGTAGATATTTTTGATTGCGCGGAAGAATTAATTATGAAGGATAAAACAAAAAAAATTGAAATAATGAAGCTTCTCATGGTTGATTCTATTGACTGATTTATGAAATTAAATATACAAAAATGAGATTAACAGAAATTAAAGATACTTTGAATTGGTGAATTTTAAAACCGTAATATTTTATATCTTTAATAAAAAAAACTGATGAAAAAACTTCTCTTACTGCTGCCTTTTTTGATACTTTCATGTGCAAAAGAAATTAAAGTTATTTCTTACAATATCCGCTATAACAATCCAAATGACGGGATAAATATTTGGGAAAATCGCAGAGAGACAGTGGGTCAATTACTCCTAAATGAAGCACCAAATTTCATAGGGATGCAAGAAGTCAAACATCCACAATTGATGGATTTGCAGGAAGCCCTAAGCGGTTATGATTATATAGGAGTTGGTCGTGATGATGGGAAAACCAAAGGAGAATACAGCCCGATTTTTTACAATAAAAATAAGCACCAGGTTTTAAAATCGAATACTTTTTGGTTGTCCGAAACACCCGACACAATTTCAGTAGGTTGGGACGCCTCAATGGAGCGCATTTGCACGTATGGATTGTTTAAGAACAAAGAAAACGATCAAACATTTTGGGTCTTCAACACGCATTTCGATCACCGAGGTCACTTGGCAAGAGAAAAATCTACAGAACTAATTATCAAAACAATAAACCGTCTGAATACCGAAAATCTCCCCGTTATTCTCACAGGTGATTTTAACTTAACCCCAGAAACCTCCTCAATCGAGTTACTCCAAAAAAACTTTCATGATGCACAAGGAGCCCTCCCTAAGACGGATCCTTTTTATGGAACAACAAATGGTTTTGGAAACTTAAAAAATGCAGGACATCGGATTGATTATGTATTTACAAAAAAAATAGAAGTTAAAAGTGCCAAACATTTATACAAAAAAACACCTTTGGAGGGATGGGCTTCTGACCATCATCCTGTTGTTGCTACTTTAGAATTAATCGAATAGTGTAGAGGTTTCAATTAAGATTATAGGTTTTTTTAATTCATCAGAATAAATAAAAATCTAATAGTTCAGTGCTAAATTTTTCTATACTTTTGACATATGAACGATAATTCCGATCAGCACATTAAGGCCTCCATTAATAATTTTAAAGCGGCTATCGATACATTACCTGTTGATTCTCTAATAACAATCACTGAAAACTACAAATCCATCTTAAACCAATTAGATGAAGTCAATGCTGGCTTATTGAGACAAATAATTGCGGTTGCCGAACAAACCATCAAAAAAAGAGATTCTACTACTTAACATAAATTTCACTTCAACAGAAAATGGATTATTCAGTTAAATCAATTTATAATTTACTTACTATAATAATAATTTTTGTTCCTTTCTTGGTTTTTAGTCAAGACATTGGAACCGACTACTGGTACATTTCCTCTCCTGAATTAAGATATAATTTAACCGAAAAAGTTGAAGTCCGTCTGAGACCTTATGACGGGTTTTTATTGTCTAATACTGAAAAAGAGACAAACAAATGGGGAAGAAAAGTTTGTTCTATGATTTCAAGTCAAAAACTTCTTTTGAAAACCACAACCCCTCTTTTGACTTGGAAAAAATAATTAGATCTTAATTTAAAAAATCAGTTTATGCCAAAATGTGTGTGTAGTGGTGCAAAATTAAAATGTTCGTTCGGTGCAGGACCCAAAGACATGTTGGTGCTGCCAATTAACAGAACCTTAACCGCAACTTTCAAACCGCTTGCAAACAGCATAGACATAATTCCATTTATTAATATTCCCGCTTTTGGGCAATGTAAGTCCCCTATCAATCCAATGAATTGGAAAATGGCAGGTCCGATTCCTTTATTCATCCCTTCCTCTTGTATTCCTATCCCCGTAAAACCGTGGTCGCCAGTCGCCAAGAAAACTAAAATAGGTAAGCAGCCTGCGATGTTAGAGACCAGTAAAACCATGTGTGCTTGGTTAGGAAGTATTGAAGTAGACAAGCCAGGACAAGTGAAAGTTCAATGCAATTGACAAAAAGTCGCAGCGCTGTCTATAAAAAACATGCTTCTAATTAACACTTGTTTTAAAATAGATTCTTTCATAATTAAAATATAAATATAGAATCACATAAATTATCAACCCTAATAATTTTTAAAAAAATAAATTAAAAAAAATGTCACGATATACATTTATATTCTTTTCGTTTTTACATTGAATTTAAAGATGCCGATGGTAATTCTTCAGGGTCCTATTTAGAGATCCCCAAGAATTCCTCAGAAAGCGACAAGAGCAATTCAACAGCAACTAACAGCCGCTATAGTTTCAGTAGAAAGGGGTCTCAGGTTTCAAAATCAGAAGACATAAGCATGAAAGTCGATGGGTAGGATCAAACATTAATCACTGAAGCTTTAGGATCTTTTTGTCATCGTGTTGGTTTAGCAAATATTGAACTAAAAAGTGATGGTACCTATGTGGATTGTTTTTACATATTTGAATTAAACGAGATAAATGATCTCAGCGGCGACTTGATGGCATGTATTTATAATGCGGGTGAAATTTCAAGTGAAAATTTGATTGGTATTCCCAAAAGCTACTTTAGTGAATTCTACCCTACAGTATTCTCCAAAGTCTATTAGGGGAAATGGAATAATTATAGGGTATTAACCCACAAAAATCCCTTTATAAATATTTATAAAGGGATTTTATTATTGTAAAAAAGCAATTTATTTTAAACCGTTTTAAGGTACGCCAAAACCTGTTGGCTCACCTTCTCACCTGTAAATCCAAACTTATCATCTAGGACAGCGGCAGGTGCAGAATAACCAAAGTGTTCCAGCCCAAAAACTTTGCCTTTATCTCCGACCAAACCTTCTAAGTTTACAGGTAAACCTGCCGTCAAACCGAAAAGTGGTTTGTTTTTAGGAATCACACTGTCTTGATATTCTTTTGACTGAAGTCTAAAAACACCCTCCGAAATAACGGAAGCAATATTAACTTTTAAATTCTCGTTTTCCTCCAATAATTTCGCAGCTTCAATCAATGTCGCTACTTCCGATCCATTGGCAATTAAAACTACATCTGGGTTTTCTACTTCTTTAACCAAATACCCTCCTTTTTCAGCAGCCAAAGCTTCTTGATATCTCGAACCTCCTTTTGCTGGAATATCCTTGATCCCTTGACGGGACAAAATTAATCCCGTTGGGGTGTTCGTATTTTCTAATGCCATCTTCCAAGCCACACTTGTTTCTGCTGAATCCGCAGGTCGCAAAGCCAAGAAACTCGGTTTTCCACTGTGATTTTTTAATTTCTCTAGCAAACGTATTTGAGCTTCTTGCTCAACAGGCTGGTGTGTTGGCCCATCTTCTCCAACTCGAAAAGCATCGTGTGTCCAAACAAACTTAACGCCTAACTCCTGAATCCCACTCAAACGAATGGCAGGCTTCATATAGTCAGAAAAAACAAAAAAAGTAGCCACGACGGGAATGATTCCGCCATGTAAGGCAAGACCATTGGCGATACAAGCCATGGTCAGTTCAGCAACCCCTGCTTGTAAAAAGGAGCCCGTAAAATCACCCTTTTGAAGTGCATGGGTTTTCTTTAAAAAGCCATCTGTTTTGTCACTGTTGGATAAATCCGCAGAAGACACAATCATGTTTTCTACATTTTCAGCCAAATAACCCAATACTCCAGAAGAGGCAGCTCTTGTCGCTAACCCGTCTTTATGAGCAATAGATTCGAAATCTAGTTCTGGGAGTTTTCCTGATAAGAAAAAATCTAACTTATCTGAAAGCGCTTTGTTCTCTTGTCTCCAAGCGTTAATTTCAGTTTTCTTTTCAGCGGCTTTTGCTGTTTTTTCTTTTAATAAATTTTTATAAAAAGCACCCACATCGTCAAATATGTCAAATGGACTTTCCGCATTTGCTCCTAAATTTAATAAGGTTTTTGTGTAATCTGCTCCTGTGTTTCCAATGGGCTGACCATGTAACTCACATTCGCCTTCAAACATTTTATTTTCGGCAGTAACGCAACCTTTTCCCATAATTGTCTTACCAATTATCAAGGTTGGTTTTTCGGTTTCGTTATTCGCATCAGTCAATGCTCTTCTTATTTCTTCATGGTCGTGACCATCAATGGTAACAACTTTCCAGCCCCATGCTTCATACTTCATTCCTGTGTCCTCAGTGGTAACCTCATCCGTAGAAGTTGACAACTGAATGTCGTTAGAATCAAAGAACATAATAAAATTACTTAATCCTAAATGTCCAGCAATTCTTCCTGCTCCTTGAGAAATTTCTTCTTGAATTCCACCATCCGAAATAAAACCATAGATCTTATGATTTATCCAATCTCCAAATCTGGCTTGTAAAAACTTAGCGGCAATTGCTGCGCCAATCCCCATTGTGTGTCCTTGACCCAGCGGCCCAGAGGTGTTCTCTATGCCTCTTGAAACATCAACTTCTGGATGTCCTGGCGTCTTAGAACCCCACTGTCTGAAACTAGCAACATCCTCTTTTTCATAATTCCCCAAAAGGTAATATTGTGCGTACATCAAAGTAGACAAATGACCAGCATCCATATAGAACCGATCTCTAAAAGGCCAGCTCATATCCGAAGGGTCATAATTAAAAAACTCTGAATAAAGAATGTGCATAAAATCTGCGCCTCCCATTGGTCCTCCTGGATGTCCTGATTTTGCTTTTTCCACCATTGCTACGGCTAGTGCTCTGATGTTGTCCGCTGACTGTTGGTCTATTTTATTGTTCATTATTAAATACGCTTAATTATAATTATTTTTATATGCTTGAACTTAAGGAACTAATTTGCTTGCAAATATAACAGAAAGAACACTCAAAATCGCACATATAAAGAGAAGTTTTAGCTTACTGATTTCCCTACTTTTAAATTAAATGAAACATTAGAAAAGAAGGGGCTTCATTCTAAACATCATAGATAATTTACTTGACTCTTAGGTCATTATACATAATAAATTACTTTTTGTATGATCCTATTGTTGACAATAAAGTTTAGTTGTTTTAAAAATTTAATCCAATGAAAAGTGCTTCTAATCAATTCGTGTTATAAATTATTATTATTTCCAAAGTCCTTCCATTTCTTCTAAAGTTTTCCCTTTTGTTTCCGGAACATACTTCCATACAAATAAGGCAGAAAGAATACTCATTACCCCATAAAACAAATAAGTTCCTCCGTTGCTGAATTCCATCATTGGTGGGTAGGTTGAGGAAATAAAAAAGTTAGCAGCCCATTGTGCAGCAACAGCAATTGCGACTGCTTGACTTCTAATTTTATTAGGGAATATCTCTGAAATAAGTACCCAACAGATAGGCCCCCAACTCATCATAAAAGAAGCGGTATAGATGATAATAAAGACCAGTGTTGTCGTCCCGATGATGTCTAAAAAAGCCAAGGTCGAAATTGCAATCATTCCGATGGCCATTCCAATCGACCCTAAAATCAGCAATGGTTTTCTCCCCCATTTATCAACTGTTAAAATAGCTACAACGGTGAATACAACATTCACCAGACCCATAATAATTGTTTGTAACATCGAAGCATCCTTTGCCGCCCCCATGCTTTCGAATATCCGAGGGGCATAATAAAGTGCGACGTTGATGCCCACAAATTGCTGGAAAACAGACAATAAAATACCAATAATTATAACAGCCTTCCCGTAAGAATATAATTTCACCTTAGAAGTTTCTACTGTACTCTTGATGTCTTCAAGGATTTGTTTTGCTTTTTCGACACCATTAACACGTGTGAGTATTGAGAGGGCTTCGGTATCTTTTTGTTTCAAGGCCAAGTATCTCGGAGATTCTGGAACCAAAAACATTAATAAAATAAACACCGCTGCTGGAAGCGCTTCTGATAAAAACATTCTTCTCCAACCAATTTCATTTATCCATTCTATGGATTGTCCATCTGCAATTCCCCAATTCACAAAATACACAATCAGCATTCCGAAAATAATGGCAAATTGATTCAGAGAAACCAATCTCCCTCTAATTGCTGCCGGTGCAATTTCACCGATATACATTGGACAAACAGCCGAAGCCAAACCAACACCAACACCACCAATGACACGATAGAAGTTAAACATCCAAAGCACCCCCAGAGAAGGTTCCCCTTTATTAAAAAAAAGAAACTCTGGATTTCCAGATCCTAAAGCAGACAAAAAGAATAAAACTCCGGCGATAATTAGGGCGTTTTTCCTCCCATATGCTGAGGACATAAATCCAGATATTGCCCCACCAACTATACAGCCAATTAATGCCGATGAAACCGTGACTCCGTGTAAAAAAGAGCTCAACCCTTGACTGTCAATTAAAAAAGCTTGAATTGATTTTTCAGCGCCAGAAATAACCGCGGTGTCATACCCAAATAGCAAGCCTCCCAAGGTAGCAACAAGGGTTACTCCATAGATAAAGACTTTATTTTGCCTCATGATTAAATGTATTGGTTAATTATGTTTTCAAATAATTCCTGCTTGCCACTCTTCAATGACAATTCACCATTTTCTTTAGCAATTTTATATAAATCTTCCATCGAAAGTTGTCCTGCTTCAAAAGCTTTTCCCTTTCCTGAATCAAAAGATTCATATCGGTCTTTTCTTAATTTCTCATAAGGAGAAGAATTAATTATTTTGTCTGCAATTAACAACCCTCTAGCAAAAGTATCTGCCCCTCCAATATGGGCATGGAAAACATCCGCTAGATCCGTTGAGTTTCTTCTGATTTTGGCATCGAAGTTAATTCCACCTCCTTGAAGACCTCCTGCTTTTAAGAAAACCAACATCGCCTCTGTCGTCTCCTGAATGTTGTTTGGAAATTGATCTGTATCCCATCCATTTTGATAATCCCCCCTGTTGGCATCAATACTGCCAAGCATTCCCGATTTTGCAGCCACTGCCAATTCATGTTGCATGGTGTGCTGTGCAAGGGTTGCGTGGTTGACTTCTATGTTCATTTTAAAGTCTTTTTCAAGACCGTATTCTTTTAAAAATCCAATTGCTGTTGCTGCATCAAAATCATATTGATGCTTCATCGGCTCCATTGGTTTTGGTTCAATAAAAAAGTTTCCTTTAAACCCTTGAGCTCTTGCATAATCTCTGGCCATGGTTAAAAATTGACCCATATGGTCTAACTCACGTCCCATATCGGTATTTAACAAAGACATGTAACCTTCTCTACCTCCCCAGAAAACATAGTTTTCGCCCCCCAGTTTGATGGTTGCATCCAGTGCCAATTTTATTTGACCGCCTGCTCTTGCAACCACATCAAAATCTGGATTAGTAGCCGCACCATTCATGTAACGAGGATTAGAGAAACAATTGGCCGTTCCCCAAAGTAATTTGATACCAGAAGCTGCTTTTTTCTCTTTTATATAATCCGTAATGGTGGCCAATCTTTTTTCTGATTCTGCAAAAGTGGCCCCTTCTTTAACCAAATCGAAGTCATGAAAACAGAAATAATCAAATCCCATTTTAGAAATAAACTCAAAGGCGGCATCTGCTTTATCTTTTCCTGCCTGAATGGGGTCATTTGACTTATCCCATGCAAAGTTTTGTGTTCCAGGACCAAATGGATCTGCACCTGTTCCACAGAAAGTATGCCAGTAGGCGATGGCGAATTTGAAATGTTCGCGCATTGTTTTTCCAGCGACTATTTTATCTGGGTTATAGTATTTAAAAGCCATGGGATTGTCCGATTCTTTTCCCTCAAATTGTATTGTTCCGATTCCTTTAAAATATTCTCTATTTCCTATAATTGCCATATTATTAATTGTGTTTAATTGTTATCTATTCAAAAATTTTTCTAATTCCATTTTCCAATGCTGATAGGCCACCTCATAAGGTTCCTTGTTTTTTAAAGGCACAAAGGTCATTACATGATCATTTTCTGTGATGTTTTTCCCAAACTTCTCAAAATTACCATCGGTCAACCCACAAGCCCTTGCTGCTCCGACGGAACCTGTGGTATTGTAAATTTCAATTTCATGACCAATTAAAGTAGCTAGGGTATTCGAGAAAATTTCTGATCGGAAAAGATTATCATTTCCTGCCCTGATGACATTAATTTTGGCATTGTCATCTTTTAAAATTTCCATCCCATAAACAAATGAAAACGCAATTCCTTCCAAAGCCGACCTACACAAGTGAGAACTGCTGTGTTGGTTTAAGTTTAAATTAATGAAATGTGTGCCTATGTTTTTACTGTTTAACATCCGCTCTGCTCCGTTACCAAAAGGAATCACCACCACCCCTTCTGAACCCACAGCGACTTTTGAGGCTTTTTTATTCATGGCTTCATAGGATTCCTCTCCTAAATTATTTCGCAACCAACGGTACATAATTCCTGCTCCATTAATACACAGCAGCTTCCCTACGTTGGTACTTTTAGGGGTGTAATTTACGTGGGCAAAATTATTAATCCTTGAAGATTCTTTTGATTTTAAAATGTCCGTAACGGCATAGATCACTCCCGAGGTTCCTCCGGTTGCAGCTACATCCCCGGGTTTAAGAATGTTTAAAGAAAGTGCATTATTGGGTTGATCCCCAGCCCTATAAATCACAGGAGTTCCAATGGGAATACCCGATTCTTGACTCCCTTTCTCATCTACCTCACCTTGATTGGTGAAGTTTTGGACAATAGTGGGAGTCAGGGAAGGATTGATTCCATAATAATCCAGCAACCAATCTGCGACCTTATCTTCTTTGTAATCCCAAAGAATTCCTTCCGACAAACCGTTCTTGGTCGTATTCATCTCTCCCGTTAGTTTGTATGCGATATAATCTCCGGGGAGCATGTACTTATAAATTTTTTCGTACAATTCTGACTCGTTATCCTTTACCCATTTCAACTTTGAGGCCGTAAAATTTCCGGGAGAGTTCAATAAATTAGAAGCGCATTTTTCTTCTCCTAAATCTTCAAAAGCTTTGTTGCCAATGTCGACTGCCCTGCTGTCACACCAAATAATGGAATCTCTCAGGGGCACTCCCGCTTTGTCAACCACAACCAAACCGTGCATTTGATAGGAAATACCAATTCCAGAAATTTCTTTTGCCGACACTTTTGCTTCCCTGATCACCCTTTTTGTTGCCTTACAAACATATTCCCACCAAGAATTGGGGTCTTGTTCTGCCCAATCAGATTGGAGGGCAGTGATGGCCATTTCTTCTTGAGGTTCATGAAGCGCAATGATTTTCTTTCCACTCAGAGCGTTGACAAGTGCTACTTTTACTGAGGAGCTTCCGATATCAAATCCTATGTAATACATGGTTTATAATGATTCTCTAATTATTAATTGTGTTTCGATATAACTTTGCATTGGCTTTTCCTGTGTGATGAATTCCGCTGCTTTGGTACCCAGTTCACTGAAATTTGTTGAAATAACCGAGATGCCTTTATAAATAAATTTCTTCATTGGAGTTTCATTATAGGAAAGAAAACCCACCTCCACTCCTGGTTCAAAATTCTTTTTCCTGCACTGCTCTAAAAACATGCCCAACATTCGATCACTCACACTGATATAAGCAATGTTTTTTTCAATGTTAAATTCGTTTGAATCCCTTATTATTTTAAAATTGAAATTAAACGCTTTACAATACTTCTTAAAAAAAGTAATTGTCTCCTTGGGATGATTGGTAAAAGAAGGGTATAGGAAATGTATTTCCCTGTACTTCCCAAAAAGCCCTGTGGCCCCTTCCAAGGATCTAAAAAAAGACTGGCCAAAATCTTGAAACAAATAATTGTTTTCTGAATTTGAATGTACATTCCAATCGATCAACAACAATTTGTCATTACTGATTTTTGAAATTATTTCAGGGAGGTTATCATCGTCAAAATTCATGACGATGTATTTATAATATTTCCCAATACTATTGTTTATTATGGTTTTAAAATTATCAATGTTGTAATGATGAAATTGAACGTCAGTGATAATATTTTCGGGTAAATTATTAATAAAAGAATGGTATAACACTTCTTTATAGGCCTTAAACGTATCCAGCAATAGAAGTACTTTTTTAGTTTCATTGGCCACATAATAGCCCTTGTTTGGGACAGAATCAATCACGCCATTTTCTTTGAGTATGGAATAGGCCTTAAAGACCGTATCTCTGGACAATCGGTTTACTTTACATATTTTATTTACGGAAGGCAAGACACCTCCTTTTTGTAAAATATTTTTCCCGATCGCATTATTTATCACGTCCACGATTTGCTGATATTTAGGAATATCGCTTTGGTGATTAATGGTAAAAGAAATAAGTGATGCATCCATACTGTTCTGTTCCGGTATGCAATATAATAAAACATTATCTAATGTTCTCTGATTAAAATTAAAAAACAGCTCGTCTCTCCATACTAATCCGCCGTCTGACTTTTCGACTTAGAAACTGCCTGTAACGCCAAGACTCTAAAATATAATTTCATTAAATAGTATTGTTTTGTGAGTGGAATCACTTTTGCTTTTAATAATTTTGAGCCATGGAACAAAATATTTTCGGAAACCCCCTCCTCTCCTGCTGCACCAATCCTGCTACCGGTTATTTTAGAGATGGCCTGTGTAGAACAATTTCGCAAGACTCTGGAACACATACGGTTTGTGCACTGGTCACGCAAGAGTTCTTAGACTATTCGGCATCAAAGGGCAATGATTTGATGACACCAATACCCCATTGGCAATTTCCAGGATTGAAGCCCGGTGACAAATGGTGCTTGTGTGTTTCGCGTTGGCTAGAAGCCGAAAAAGCAGGCAAAGCCCCAAATATTATTTTGGAAGCAACGCATGAAAAAACACTTCAATATGCTTCATTAGAATTGTTACAGAAATATGCTGTGTCTAATTAATAAGTATTATTCGTAAGTACTTACCCAGGTCTTCTCAATCCATCTTACAAACTCATACCCTTCAAGCGCTGATGCTGTTAGTGTTATTTGCTGTCTTGAAGTAATTCCCCCTAAATCAAAACTAATAATTCCTTGGTAGCTTTTTGCTGAGGCAGTAACCTATATAATATTAGATGTCCAGATTATTCTTCTTTTTCAGGCCAGTCCCAAACGACAAGATCATCGCTCCATGCGATCCCAATGGATGCATTTCTATCAAAATCTCCTTCACTCTCTGACTTAGGCCCTGAACCATGAAAAAACATTATGTATTTACCCAGTTTCTTTTTTAGGTTCACAACCGTTCCTGCTGTAATTCTTCCAGCTGCCCAATCCCATTCATCTTGTCCCAGAGTGATTTGGTTTCCCCAATCTTTCCAATTATTTAAATCTGAAGAACGTTTAATAGATATCCCATTTGGTGGAGAATGAAACAAGAGATATTCATCATTTTCATTTAAAACACATACATTTTCACCTGACTTCGTATGTCCAAAAAATGTCCAGTTTTGTAGGTTGTAACTGTATGACATACTTACTCCTTTTTGCTTGTAAAAGCACCACCACTTTCCTTTTTCGTTTTTATCTTCCAGTAAATAGGGATCAATCATTCTTCCCATATTAGCAAATTCGACATCAGGTCCTTTTACTTTGATTATTTCAGGTTTACTCCAATTATTGAGGTCTTTGCTACGCATGGTATACAATCTCGCATCCTTTGAACCAGTGCGATAGCCCTGGTCCAATGTATGGTTAGGACGCGGATAGGTTTGTAGACATAAAATCCATTCATTCTTATAATTAACAATATTTCCGGGACTACAGAAGTTCAAGGATTGATCTTTAGTGGTAAGGATTTTCTCAAGACTCCAATTCCTCAAATCCACCGAATGTCTTTCGGCTGTGTATGAATAAATTTTTCCTTCTTCGTTTTTAACCAGGGTGTAAAACAGGTAAAAAATATTATTATGGAATAAGACTGCAGGATCTCGATATGCTGTCGTATCATTTCCTTTAAAAATAATTGGAGAATCTAACGCATCTAGAATGTTTGTTTGGGCTTCTGTAGGAATGGTAAAGCCGTATATAAATATTAGTAAGAAATAGGCTGTATGTTTTTTAATCACAATAGAGAATTTAATAATGACTCGCGACAATAAATGTATTAAACATTTTATAACCAAATCATAACAGGAAAAATAAATCTAATTTCCTTTAGGGGATGTAATTGATATCAGAGTAAATTCTAACGAACTCTATTGTGCAAATTTAAAGGAGAAGCAGCCACTATCATTAGAGCTAAAATTTTATCAGCCATATAGTTCTGAACCATTTGTCTGAAAGCCTGTTCTAAATCTAAATATACTTTTGTTTTCAAATTCCAAGCACTTCTTGGCATTACTTGAATTTTCATATATTTAAGGTTCTCAGGTTTAAGGTAGTAAGATGTTTACGGAAATAACACGCAGACCATTTGATACTTGAAAAGATTAATTAACTATGTTAAATAAAAATTTTATGCTCAATATCCCATTAAGATGTTCAATGAAGAAATCTTATCCTTTATTGCTAATCATTATAAGTTTTCTTTCGATTTTAAATTTATGCAGTGCTCAAAATAAAGGTATTCTAAAACTCGAAAACCTTAAATGCGAATACCAAATTAACCCAAGAGGTGTTGAAAAAGAACAACCCTTTTTGAGCTGGGAAATAAAGGCTAAGGCCAAACGTAATATTATCCAAGGTTCCTATAGAGTTATTTTGGTCGAATCGAAAAACGTTCCTTCAGAAAATATAGCGCATTTTTGGGATTCGGGAGTAGTTCGCTCCAACCAATCGGTGAATGTAAAATACATTGGAAAACCTCTTGATTCGGCCAAAAAATATTATTGGAGAGTTCAGATTGAAGACAGTAAAGGCAATAAAAGTGAGTTTAGTGAATGGGCTTCGTTTGAAACTGGAATTTTAAATGAGGAGGGTTGGGTTGCCAAATGGATTCATGCCCCAAGCAATGAACCAAGTAATTACCCTTTCTTAAAGTATAATTTTATGATTCAAGACATTCCTGATTATGCACCTGCATTTGTGGCATCCGTTGGTTTTCATGAACTATACATTAATGGTAAAAAAGTAGGTGATGCAGTACTAACTCCCTCTGTATCAGATCTAAGAAACAGGGTGCTTTATTCAAGTTATGATATTGCACCTTATCTAAAGACAGGAGAAAATAATATTGTTATTTGGCTGGCTTCAGGTTGGGCAAATTTTAAGGATAAAAATCCAATTGCAAGTTTTAATGTAGACAAAAGTCCTTTGTGTAAGGCGCAATTTAAAGTGAATAAGGGCTGGTTGTCAACAGATGGAAGTTGGAAATTTACACCCAGTAACACTTCGCATTTGGGCGAGTGGCAAAACAGTAATTTTGGAGGTGATTTTGTAGATGATTCAGGCAGGAATATAAAATGGACACAACACAACAATAATGAAAATTTATGGACAAATGTCGATGAAGTGAAATGCAACTTAAAAGTATCCTCCGATTTCATTGAACACAACAGACGGGTAAAAAAAAGAAGTGCAATAGCTGTTAAGAAATTGGCTGATGGAAAATACCAGTTTAAAATGGATAAAATATATACTGGTTGGATATCTGCGCTACTAAAAGGAAGGCCAGGCCAAAAAATTCAAATTTCTGCTTCATCGTGGCCCGAAAAAGAGGAAGAATTTAACCAAAGAAATATAATTATTGTTGATGAATCTGGCGAGGCTTCTTTTAGTAATCGCTTTACCTACCATCAAGTGGAATACATAACCATTAGCGGAATAGATTATGAACCAGAGCTTGCAGATGTTAAGGGCTATCAGGTAACAAACGATAGGGCCAGAAAAGGAGATTTTGAATGTTCAAATGAACTACTCAATAAAATTTATAATTATACATCTTATACCTACGAAAGTTTATCTACAGGAGGAATGACAGTAGATTGCCCGCACCGAGAAAGGCTGGGTTATGGAGGTGATGGACACAGCAGTTTGGATATAGCCCTTGATGCTTTTGCTTCTCATTCTTTTTTTACAAAATGGGCGCAAGACTGGGTAGATATTCAAGATAAGAATGGTAGAATTAATCATACTGCTCCAACACTTGGTGGGGGTGGTGGGCCAGCATGGAGTGGTTTTATTCTTACCATGCCTTGGGATGTATATTTAAACTATGGTGATATCCGGATTCTTAAAAATACTTTCTCGGCCGCACAAAAGTGGCTGGCATATCTTGAAAAAAATGAAAATGACAAAAGTTTACTTGATGTAGTATCTCCTGGAAAGTGGAAGTATAGTGGAGATAAGAGATGGCTGTTTTTGGGTGATTGGGCTAATCCGCGTAGAAATGAGGAAAGTTTTACGTCCGAGGCGGCTCTATTTAACAACTGCTACTACGTCTATGTTTTAAAAATCGCTGCCAATATTGCCGAGATCCTGGAGATGAAAGAAACGGCTTTAAAATATAGATCTAAGGCCATGGAAATAAGCGACGCAGTTAATCTTAGTTTTTACAACCCCGAAAACAATACATACATTGACAGCCGGCAAACGCATTTGGTTTTGCCTTTGATTGCGGGAGTGGTTCCTGAAAAAGATATTTCGAAAGTTGAAGCAAAGCTCAAAGAAGAGATACTATTAGAACAGAATGGGCATTTTGATACCGGAATCCATGGCACCTATTTTTTAGTTAAATATCTTACAGAAAATAATCATCATGACTTATTGTATACGCTCACTAGTCAAACCACTTACCCCAGCTATGGAGAAATTATAGAACGTGGAGAGATTACATGGCCAGAATATTGGAGTGAATCCAATTCTCGGGTGCATGGCTGCTTGAATGGTATCGGCGGCTGGTTTCAACGTGGCATTTTGGGTATTCAAATCAACCCAAAAACAGTTGGGTATAAAGAATTTATTGTAAAACCTGCTTTTCATGATTCGCTTCAATGGGCAAAAGGACAACATGTCTCTTCTTTCGGAAGCATTAAAGTAAGCTGGGAAAAAACAGAAGAAAGCTACTTACTTGAATTGACAGTTCCTGAAAATACAACAGCTACTGT